>Ga0136643_10003703_pt1 | contig 20721 bp, 8 predicted proteins | sample TergutLab28metaG_FD_96883 | JGI IMG/M metagenome (GOLD analysis project Ga0136643, IMG submission 96883) | Labiotermes labralis P1 segment gut microbial communities from Petit-Saut dam, French Guiana - Lab288 P1 (version 3) (version 3) | ecosystem: Host-associated > Arthropoda: Insects >...
ATATTCCTGCCAGTTTTAATATGTATTTGGTAATCAAGTAAGTGTGTAACAGCTGTCAAAGTTTCAAAATTCTCTGGCCATTATCTCCGTAACCGTTCAACTTTGGACATAGGTGTTTGGGGTTATATCGGTATACTTTAACATAAGGAACACCCTCCCGAAGTCTGGCACATTCCTCCTGGGACACCCTGTATTTTGCCTCAGCGTCCTTTTCGGGTGCTTTGCTCTTCAGGACAAAACATTTAAACAGTGTGCCTTCTGCCATTCGCAACTTCGCACTTCAATAGCCCACCCTCTGTTCTCACAACGTACAAGCCAGTCTTCGATCCTAGTCCAGAACATGCAAGATTGGCGGAGGGCGAAATGACACTACGACACTTCTTTCTTCGAGTACTTTTGTTTTCCTCCGTCACTACCATTCCAAAAACGCAACGTATTCATATTTCATTCATCTATCATCGACGTTACACGATCTTAGAAACCGATAGCCTCGTTAAACATTTATCAATTCTTACTTCCCATTTCATATGTAAGTGAATTTAAATTATCGGTGCAGTTTGGGACTAAAACAGAATAAATCTGAACCATCTTATCGATGTGTAACGACAATTAAGTCTCAAACTCACGAACAATAGTGAAGTACACTTGTGTGGTTACAAGCAGCTCCACTCCTTATACTGAACGGTTATTTTCCAAGTGCTTATTGGCCTATGGGTTTGAATGTACTCATCCTTACTTTAAATTTAACCACAAGACTGATATAGCTCGTTCAGATTGTGTAATTTTAGGGCATTTCACTTTATTTTTTTTTGGGGGGGGGGGTTCCTCAAATATTAATAAATTACGTTTCGACCGCTTAGGAGTTAACCGATTTCGATGTAGCTGGGACGAGGTTCCTGCTTTTTAAGTTTTGAAAGACGCGGACCACATCTGTACCGTCGTGCTGAATAAACTTTGATAGAAGAAACGTTTTTGTATCTGTCACCGGAGGGTCGTGCTATAACTCAGAGAAATAGTCACAATTTCCTCATTTGGTCGACCGTTTTGGCTACCAGGGCTGTATTCATTTGCAATTTGTGGTGTACAAAATACTACCGGAACAGTACTTGTTCTTTTTGCTGTCAATTATTAATGCACCAATGCTCAAATATCCATATTTATTTACCTCCTACTTGGAATATTAGCAAAAAGCCCATTTATAGCCGCTGTATCAAGAGATTTGCTGTCACACTATCTTAAGAATAAATAATATAACTACGAAATCTTCCCATTAAAGACAAGATTATTCTAAGTGGCAACTGAGAATAGCATTCTGCGGCTTACAGTTAGATTTCATCAGTATCAGTCAGGCCTGTCGCTGTGCAGTCTCATTCCAATGATATACCTGAATAATTAACTCTCCAGAAAAGCATGTAATGAAGTTATAAACGTCTGCCTTTCAATACAGTTACTGAAACTGATCTCATAAAAGCGCGACTCGAATAGGTTGGTACAGCGATAGAATCTGACACATTTAGGAGATTAACCTTTTCGGACCCCGACACACAAACAGTTGACCTGAATATCGTTTCGTATCGTTTCACTGGTCTTTCGATGTAATCTCGGGATAATAAATTAACTATCCAAAGCAAAATGGTTTCTGCTCTGATATTAGGAAACCAATATTTCGCCAACCTACCTCCCAACAAGTCATTCAAAATCTCGGTATCATAAATCATTGTAAGTCCCCAAATTTGTAGGCGACACAATTTTTTCAAATAGCATGTTAAAGCAAACAGAAAACACATACTGAAAGATGGTGCATTGACATAAATAAATAGGATGGAGATAAGAAAAATTTATTTTGTTGGTACAAAAGTTTCACTGGTATCCTATACTTTTCTTGGAATTATTGTGAGAGTTCTGTAGAGAAGGAATGGAAAAGGAAAATAAACTAAACGAATCAACGAAATATGTAGTCTAGAGACCAGAGCAATCTACGAGACCACAGATTATTTAGAGCCTGAAATACACGCCATAACTAATTCGTAAGTAACAGATCTGTTGCAAGCTAAGAATACTGCAGAAAGTAAAGAAATACCAGTTAAACTGGAAAATACACACAAAGAAGATACAAGTCAGGAAACTACTAATATAAACACAGTTATACAATCCCAAAGAAAGAGCTTATAACAAACAAATGTTAAAGGCGTTATTAAAATTCCTGAACGTGCCTTACAAAATGTGATTCAAATAGGCTTTAAGTCAAGATATATCGATATATCGATAAGATCCTTAATAGTATATGTATTCTGTCGGCGAAATATCTCGTTGCTGATTGTTAAAACGCAAGGTATCCATTAACTACTTCCTATAAAATGAAACCAGAAAAACATGGTTCAGAAAAACTACCATCTGGTTCGACAGAATAAAATTTACAGGCTATTCTTACCACTGTACTATGCATCATGAATTCAAGGCAAATAACATCATCGTGCAGCAGCGTTTCAGTAAATTAGAATCTTATTACGGCAATGACAACACGTTTCGACTAGAGACAGACCATCAACACCAGCCTCTCTTCCCAGAGCACGTAGCTACTAAAGTCAATAGATATATCATTATTATTTTTAAATAACAAATTTGGTAATAAACTGCCAACTTATTTAATATTCTTCTACTTTGATGATTTATAACTTTCATTCATAGCAGGAAATTCTTTGCATTTCTAAGTAATTATCTCATGAGTGCTACAAATTGTGTGCATCCACATGAACTGGACAGAGATATCCAGCTCACGCAAATGATGGGTCTATTGTCAGCTTGCAAATGTAGAGAAGAATGCTTAATTTTAAAAAAGACCAGGCAAAGGTAAGTAATAGAGCGGAATTTTCTGAGGTCAGACAATTGTACAATTGTACAATAAACACAGCCCACATCAGAGATTTTAACGGTGCGCTGCGGCGCCATACTGGGCCGCTTAATTTTGGATATTGTATTATTGGACATAAAAGAAAACTTATAAATACTTTTGTTCAAATTGAATTTCACTTACACGTAAGAAGTATGGAATAAATACAGTATACTCGAAGAATAATCATCGACCGCATTTTGGATACGCAAGTCTCCGACTATCTTGTGGTGCACCCAGCTTAAAACTGCAGTGTGCAGCGATTCTTCGCGGTAACGAACACTGTGCCAGTACCACTGGTCTAGCTATAAGAAAGAGAATGAAAATAATCGATATTACTGTATACATACATATATGCATACATGCATTTCATGGATCCACATGTAAGGCAAAGACAATATGATGTGTGGGAAGCCATAAATACACAAATATACAGAATTTTTACAACGTAAAATATTATAATCATTTTATAAAACAGTATTATGATCATCTTTACCTATAAAAACTCACATATCTAGTAAGAATAGTGTGTATTTAAGTATATTCTTAAAATTACTTTGAATTTTACCTTTTCATTCTTAAGGATTGTTAGATTAGTTGGTAAACTGTTGAGAAATTGTGATGCAATCATCGAATGTATTTTTTTGAAAACAAAGAGAAGACAATGCCTTTCAAGATTCCCAGCTGAACTTTTCATGCGTGTAAAATGAAGTGAAAGAGAAGCACGTGTCATCCATGCATGTAATCGAGAAAGCAGCTTCAAAAGGTATGTAATATTTTTTCATGACTCAAGAGCCCCTTGTGGGCCAGGGCCACTTCATTATCGAGGCTGCACGATCACACTTAGTTACACAAACCGCACAGAGGAGGACACGTATGGACGAGTAAACTGCCCGAAACAGAGGTCTCTACCTGACAACACGCAATAGTCACAACACAGACAAACATCCATGCCCCTGCGAGGTTCGAACCCACAATTCCAGAGAGCAAGCGGTCGCAGACCCACGTCTTAGACCGCGCGGCCAGTGGGAGAGACTCTCTGTGATTTAGACACACAAAGTATAAAATTATACAAGTTTAAATTATTTGCTCTGTCCTAATTTAGAAACGGGCCTCTTCGGCTTGGTGAAGGTGGCTGTGTTTATAATAATGACACGGACATATATATGTCTGATTACTTAGTCAATAATTTTTTTCAACTGCTTACGTTAGTTTAAGTCGTAAATAATGTAGAATTCGTCCAAAAGAAATGACACTAATGTTGCAAACACCAATCACGTAATAACATCAAATATAAAATCAGGAATTTTAATTTTACGTATCTCTGTTCCACGTGATTCTATTCATTGGTATATGCCATGTATGAAACCAGGGATCGCTAGAATAAAGAAAAAAGCCGCTCCCCAAAAAGTGGCTATAGATTACAATTTCATTTGTGTTACATTCAAAAAGTACTATTTAAATAGCCTTAAAAGTGGTAGGCAAGTAACTTGCAAACAGTTTCAACCATATCTTAGATTAAAAGAATATCCTTACTTTCACTTAATTCAAACCAACACAAAAGGTATGTTATTGTTGAGAATACAATTGAATGGAAATTCCAGTTAGAGAAGTGCCCAGACAAAGTGATGCAGCTAACGTATCTCTACAGCAGCTAAATACATTTGACACTTCGTATAATTGAAAAGAAAACATTAATATACCAGCACGCGATTGGAAGAATTGGTGAGAACCTAGGTAATTTTAGCAATAAAGCCGAAACTGGAATTAGGAAGTTTTGGACTATGAGGTCGAATTGTTAGCCACACACAGTCATATCCTTCGATGGCATCAATTTGCGAACTAATAAGTGGGTGTGTAGTCAATAACACAATTTTTTATGTCTATTTAGATGTTATATTCTTAGATCAAAACAACTACATGTTTCGACCGGTAGTGGCCATCATCGGGTTTTATCATTCGACTCACTTAAGATTATTCTATACAATTCGCGTGGCGGCGTGTTTGATGAGGAGATCTCAACATCAAAACCCATGTTGGAGCATGGCATCTCTATATTGGGTGTGTGATTTTGATGTTGAGATATCCTCATCAAACACGCCGCCACGCTATTTGTATAGAGTAATCTTAAGTGAGTCGAATGGTAAAAACCTGATGATGACCACTATTGGCCGAAACATGTAGTTTTTTTATCTAAGAATGTAACATCTAATTAGACATATAAAATTGTGTTATTGACTACACATCCACTTATTAGTTCATATAAACACAATGAGGATGACACATTTCAGAATCAATTTGCGAGGTTTACTGTCTGACACTGTAGCAATAAAAAGTCAACTTTTCTGAGACGTTACGCTGTGGCGACTGGTAAATAGTGTCCGGCGTTTCGGAGAAGCGTAGCAGTCCTAGAAGGGTAACCCTTTGTTGACTGCTGGATAGTTAAGATTGAGGCATTTCCCTCCGCCGAAGCGTCTTATTTGGCGTTTCGTAACAACCCAGACGACTTAAATCTTCACACATAAATTTGAACAGAACTCTCCCCCTCGTGTCTCCAACATGATGATGGAAATAGCTTGGTGTCCATGTCACATTTCTATATACAGAAGAAGAAGAAAATATACACTTCTCAGTTCCCTCCGCCGCACTTCATTGCTGCACATCTTCCCTCTCTTCGCCATCATTGAACCTGTTTTATGTGACATGTTTGTTTACGGCAAACAGAACAAAAGGGCAGACAAGAGTCGCGAATAAAGGCAGCACCACTATTATAGCCCTGTATGCTCTTTCTTTCATCTGGTTCGAACCATTAGAAACAATCCTGCCAAGACATCCTAGACTATTGTGGTGACATCTTCATTCCAACACTCCTCTTCTTCACACTCTACCAGAAAATATTTGCCATGAGGTCTACAAGATAACAAATAATTCTGGATAGCAGTATGTGTTTCCTTCACCAAGAATTTCGCTATTCAGCTCAGTTTCAAGTACACTGAAGCCATATTATACTAACACAGAGCACTGATAATATTTTTCAAGACCCGTCTAAGCTAGGGTTGTATGTCTTAAGACATGATAAAATAAGTTAAATTTGCATGTGTCTCAAAAGAGTCTTCAACAAATATCTGTACCTAAGAAATCTTTGAGCAAGTGGAAGATTAAATGTCTCACACAACCAAGAAATTCTTGTTTTAAAACAATGACTTGTTACTCCCACAGGCTTGAGATCAGATATAAATTGCATATAACTGTTATACGACAGGTGGCTATGGAATGGATTCACTTAGGCTGTGGTGGGGAGAAGTGGCCAACTATTTTTTAATATACATAGAATATTTAATGTTGTACATTTTCCGTACAACTATGTTACATATAAAAAATTTAAGGCCAATTTGTTGCACAACACTTTCATTTGTTAATTAATGCTCCGACATGTTTCGGCCTTAACTGCTGGCCATCTTTAGGGAGCTTTCTTTAGCATGTGCAGCTTATGTTTCAACTTATGTCTTAAATTCCACACATGATTACAACTCTTGTTATGAATCATCGTTTTTGTTTTTTAATTTTAATCACATTGGAATTTCTAACACATAAGTTGAAACAAACTGCATATGCTAAAGAAGTTCCCTGAAGATGGCCAACATTTAAGGTCGAAACATGTAGGAGCATTAATTAACAAACTTTTACATATATATTATGTATATAATATTTTGGGCCCCATAAAGCAGGATATTTCTTGATTACCCAAGCGAATATTGGCTTTTAGAGAAGAGTCTGCAACATATAATTAGATAGACACTTAGTTAATAAAATCAAAGACATTTAAGTCGGGTCTAGTTAGTAGCCGGATAGGGACAGAAATATTAAAGAGAAAAGTGTGGAGAGGAACACGTCCTCAAAGCAGACGTTTAGAATGAGAAAAGGGAGAAGAAAGCAAACCTCAAAGACGGAATTCAGAAAAATATAGCCTCAGCTCTCTGTACCAGTCCGTAACAAGACAGACTTTTACGGAGAAAAATTATTAGCCCCGCGCAGACACAGATTAGAGGAAACCCCCTTCTCGGCTCTCAACAATTGTTTATTCAATATATTCTCAGCTGTCCTCCACATATGGAACCCATCTTCACCAGCAATCTTAGCACGCGCAGTACTGTGGTGATGACGGACCAACTGCAGGCGTGGACCAGCCGCTGTTTTTACTGAACGCGGCGAAAATGAAGGTCCTCTGGGATACAAAGCAGCGTTGAAGTGTAATTACTCACCGACTGTAAGGAGGACCGTGCCACCTCCATTTCTGGGTAACAGTCTTGCGTCACACTGAAGATGGAGTCAGTAACTTCCAGTGTAGTATTATTGGACTACATGCAGATGGAGGTATCAATCTTCTCCAAAGTGTCCGTCACTAATTATAAGTACACACGTCTTCATGTTGCAAAAAAGTTATATCATTCATGGTAAGGTACCAACGGGTTTCACAAAAGAAAATTTGTTTACTAATTGAGTATCTGCTAGCTTCTCAAGATGTATCGTTCATCGGGGGAATATACGATATATCGTATATGTTTTTACTCTTGTTCGATAAATTGCCAAGGCTCCAACTTCTGTATTTTACGTAACTGCCCTTTTCAGCTAATTTTATGTGTTTTCACCCTCTATTGTAATATAATTATGCAACATAAACCAACAAAATGCAAGTACTGTGAGTTAGTATTTTTAATGTTTAATTTTTTGATGTCTTCTACACGTTTAGAAACCCAGGGTTTATCTTCAGGAGGGCGGTTTGTTATACAGGTATAGTAAAGTGCGTTTTACATGTATCGGTATAAGCAGTCTGGTAGGTAGGAGAGTGTGTTCGATATTCTTGTCATCTGCTAATACTTTATAGCTATAGGTGTGTAGTCCGAAGTACGACAGGATGCTAGGAGTAAACGTACCTTTATCTGCAGTGGCCAAGTAAACTGTATGTGTCCATTACATGTCTAAAGTGACTAATGGAAGTGACTGAAAACTTCAAGCCTGTTAGTTGGTATCAGGGCACAGAATCTTGTGCTGACTTCAAGAACGTTCCCTCCCACCACCGGCCCCAACACTACCCTCCCGCCGCTCCGCCCCATTAGACACATAACTTTAAAACTTTATATGAGGCACAGTACAAACTCTCCAGCATGGCCGGTCTTTGGCCAGGAGGTGAAGCACTTACATCCCTGACACTTTATCCTCTTGCCACCCTGCTCTCTAACAAAGAGAGAGAAAAAAACTTCGTTGAGAAGTTACTGCCTGAGACTTTTTTTATTCTTTCTTCTAAGCTGTCTATCAACCGGGCTGTACTTCCATTATATAATATCTTTGTTATTTAACTCTGCGGGGAATCGAATTTGTGCGGGGTCTATAACACAATTAGTTCGCAATTTAGCATGGCGCCTTTTCGATAAACTTGCAAATAGAGCCGAGGTTTGTAGGAAGACCTACACGAGATGGAGTTTGGGGCCGTAGGAGGGGGGAATCTCAAGCAATGGACCGCTGTGTGACACAGATACTCTGCAACAGCTGAAGTAGGTCAGATGTAGCGCCTCAAGTACGTGGCATTTGTTAGGGAGACCTAAATGCGAATTTGGTTTGTATAAAGTATGTTTTGTATAAGAAGTACATAAAATTAAAGAAAGGGCGAAAGAGGGAAAACAAAAACAAAAACTAGGAAGAAGACAAATGCAATGCTACAAGTACAGATACAGACACGCCTACAGAAAAACAGAGAAGAAGTAAAGAACAGTTGAAAACAAGGAAAATAAACGCATAAAAACACTGAATATCAATTAATATAGATTAAAATACAAAATACAACAAATTTTGAGATAACGTAAATATGATAGACAGAAAGAAAGTGTAGGGTGGATGAAAAGTAAAGAAATTCGACGGGAACGTGATTTATTGCATGTTTAAAATTCAGTGGTTTCTATGTGTGCCGCCAGATGTAGCTTTAAGAAAATCTGCTTCCTGCTCATAGACTGTACTTAGGTTGTTTATAGGTTATTCCAATAAAGCATCATTATTTCCCCATGCATTATAGTCTGGTTGGTCTTTGTAAAGAAAGTGCGCGCTTCTCTTTGTGAAGTAAGAATTGAATACGTGGTGTTCAATGTCGATAAACGTGAGCATTAGTCGTTAAACACAATAACGACAAATAATGGAAAAACTATAATAAAAGGTCGAAAGAAAAAATAAATAACGCAGCAGGAATAAGTAAATGCAGAAATAAGAAAGAAATTAACATAAAATAACAGTACTGACGTTTCTCATGTCCGTGCCTTAATAAACAATTCACACAATAAAACCAACAAATGCACTAATGCACTAATGTAAAAATTACGTTTCTACACTCAATTTTTCATAAATCCGACATGTGTCGAGCTATCTTAATCATCTTCAGGGAGTTACTTAACATCAATAAAGCACATATAAACCCCCCTCACACACACACACACACACACACACACACACACATATAACTGGAGTGTCTGATTTAAACTGGTTTTCTTACCACAACGTTACACGTTAGACCTATTTATGATAATTTGCAATAATATCACGTGTACACATTATTCCTTGCAAAGCAATAATTCATATACATCTTACTAAGCCCTCGGTTGTTAATAGTTCATAATGGTATACAATGTAAAAAATTGTCATAAAAATTAATATATTGATTTCCTTGTTGTTTTAAAAACTTCACTTTTAATTTGCATTTTTGAAGAGAATTTCTCTTCTCCATACTTGCCCAGCCGGGCCATGGGTCCCACACATCCTCCTTTATAATTGGCACCGTTGCCCTTTCATGGGGTGCAGAGCGGCAGGGGTGTGATGTTGATCATCCACACCGAGGTTAAGAATGACTACAGCTACAATTCTACTCCCCCTTCCCCGTGTCTTCATGGCATGTTATGGAGTAATCTTTACCTTTGTATTTTACTTGTGTTTATTTAGAAACCAAAACTGTCTCCTTGGATTGCTTGACCCTGACGATAGATTTACGTTGGTGCACGTTTTCCAGTATGCCCAGTGTAACATCAAGCTAGAAGTTCATCTTCACAAACACGTATCTCACACCTAACGGATCACTCAGTATTCACTTCCTGCATCTGCCTGAAAACTGTCAAGAATTCACAGATATTTACAAATGAAGTTTAATTATACGTTCACTCCCTGGAGAAAAACATGTGCTGAAACTTCACTGTTCCGACCACGTGTACCAGCCGTCCTTCGTCACGCAGGTTCATGTACATACGTAATTTTACCCTGAGCTTGGAATACGTTTCATATCTCCAGTGGTGAATGGAGGACCAAGGTCTGTGCATGTGTCCGCAGACCTGTGGCAGTTGTCACGGACTGATAGGCTGATAGTGGACTTCGTCGATACTAGAATTCTCGTGACTTTATGTTTGTGTGCGGCAAGGTATATTAATAACTACATATTATGGTCATACGTTAGGTAAATGGAAATTTATAATGCGAGAGAAACCTGAACATTGCCATTAGGACACTCGTTATTTGTGTTTCTCTCAAATGGCTGGAAAAACCACTTCTATCGCATTCCTAATGCGTGAGATTGGAGTTTCTTTAATATAAACAGCCAAACAAATGCAACAATGCACCGACGATGCTGCAGGCAGCACCGTCGGTGCTTTATAAAACAAGCTGAAAACACAGTCTAGCGCTCCTGAGGATGGGCAAAATTATCGCCCGAAACATGTTGAGCTGATTGAAATTATTAATAAAATTATTATTGTTGCATATAGTTGACTGTTTGTATAATTGTATCAATGATTCACGGTCACACAAACATCAAATTCATTGGTGTTTCTCGTTGATGAATTTGATGTTTTTACTCTCTTTTAAGGTACACTTCTATGCAATCTACTAGACATTAATCAATGATTCAAAAGAACCTATCTTGAAGGTGAAAGTAGTAGGTTACCGGAAAGTTTGGAGAATATATTTCTCAATACATGGTGTCACATAGGCCTATCAGAAGACAGTAATTTAAGGGAAAGTGTTTTTGAAAATTGTTTGTCACTAATTATTTAGAACTGGAATCAAATAGGAGAAATATTTCAAACAATGATCAGTGGTGTGAAATGTATGTTGTCAAATGACAAAACAGCAATGACAGCTGAAATTGTCTCATTCGAGTTACTGATGAAATTCTAATCGGAATCAGCTGGTGTGATTTCCAAGAGGCCAGAGTTTAGCTTGTTTACAGCCCACTCGTCTTCTCACTTGCAGACAGTAGTTACACCATTGATGGCCACCCGCAGCCTGCCAGACTTATATCTTCTAACTTATACTCCCCCATCGGAATGAATACGGTGAACATCGCACACCCATAATCAATTTAGGAAATAACAGTTACGTTTCAACCGTCTTGGTGCGCATTCCATTAAGACATCGCCCGTTGGAAATTTTGACATTGGGAAGTACGAGAAAAAAGAGGACACGTAAGTATCCTACCTAACGCACACGCTGTCAGGTAAACATAATCATTATTTACACAAGTGTATTCCAATCATAATTTTATAGAAAGTGAAACAGTGTCTTTCTTTAAACTACATCAGTGAAAAAAAAAACTGTGGCATACTTCTCATTGGCGGATTTCTTTCTTAAAATACTAAATTTATTAACTTACTAGAATTCAACCCATTGTGTTTTCCGAAAAAAAAAACACAGATTTCTTAGACTGACTACGTAATATTGTTTTGAATAAAATACATTTAAGTCATAGCATATTATAATTGACTATTGCATTATTTTTATCGTAATAACATTAAATATATACACACTCGGTTGAATAAAAAGAGACCAACTTGATGTCACTTGCTTTATTATTTCATTATTTACTGCTCAACATGTTTCGGGTGTTAATACATCCATCCTTAGGAGCTTGCGACTTATTTGTTAAGTTATTTCATGGGTTGTATTGCTCTGGTACGATGTGTGTTGGTGTTACGGTGTGGTTTGGCTGGGGTGGTGTGGTATCCTATGCAGGCTGAAGCCTTCATCCGGATACCACACCACCCCAGCCAAACCACAACGTAACACCAACACACATTGTACCAGAGCAATACAACCCATGAAATAACTCAACAAATAAGTCGTAGGCTCCTGAGGATGGATGTATTAACATCCGAAACATGTTGAGCATTAAATAATGAAATAATAAAGCAAGTGACATCAAGTTGGTCTCTCTCTTTATTCATCTATCAAGATGATGCACGGTCCAATAAACATAAGATATACACACTCAATTTTTAATATAAAAATTTTCTTTGAAACAATTATGCTATTAATCTTAATAATCGGTCTGCAGCCATACAGTGTTTGGAGATTTTCAAATGGCACTTTTAAAACAAATGGTCGCTCTGTACTTATCTAAACTCGCATTATGTTTTCTTATAATCTGATCGCAACAAACCTTATATATTACTTTCAATTCACTTCTTTCCTCCAATGTTTTTGTACTGTATACATAAACAAAGCACGAAGAAAGGAAGATGAGAGTAAAGAATGAAAGAAAGAAAGCAACGAAGAAAGAAAATGATATTCTGTATAGAATGTCTACACTAGGCTAAAGCGCAGCAGGTGTCCGTAAGGATATCTGTGTTATAAATCTCTCCGTTTGGACAGATCACGAAACAGAGCCCGAGCCGAGAGATTTTTTCGGTGTGCCGCGATATGAACACACTTTTGACGAATGAAATACGTAGCGTGAAATAGCGCCATTAAATTTGACAATTTGTATTTATATCCAAACCCTATCTTAATGTACTCTTACACAGAAACACTGCCCATGTTCGAAAGATAAAATATGCTAAGCAAAAAGCTTGATATATTTGTTGGTTTAAGAAACTTTTGGGTTATTAAGCCTAAAGTTTGACGCCTGTAATTTCAGGTGTATACCGAGTATACCGAGTATACCCAGTGACAAATAGCCTGATTCGGCCTCGAGAGGCACAGAATTCTAAACTTAGCTTGACGCCGACTCTTCCTCAACTTTTACTGTGTTACAGGTCACTTCAGATAAAGATGTACAATTGTGTACAACAGGATTGCAGTAAAACTTAAAGAGCTATACGTTAAGATAAGAAAGCACACTTGTTTCTTGTACCTAATAACAGATGAATATTCCAAGTTCAATATACAGCCACACGAATGCATGAATAAATTTTTCTCCCTTAACCACAAATATTTACATTTCAGTTAAACAAATTCTTGATATTAAAGCTCATTTACTGCGATATACCTTTATCATGTATAACAAATAGAAGTCACTCTACTCTCATCATCAGCCCTTTGTTTCTCTTAGTCTATTATCACTTTTAATCGAAATCATTTGATCATTATAAGGTTTCCGTTCTATTTCGTACAAATTATACTTCACAGATTAGTTTCAAGATAGAATAATAATATAAAAAAACATTCCCATTATAGGCGTGAACAGGCCCAAAGGGTTCCAGGAAGTTAAAGTTCCCAGATTTCGTGACAACGGCACAGGATGTTGGTAGGTTGTCAGCCTTACACACCGGCCGCGTCTCTACACCCAGAAAATGCTCCTGGTACTCATCTCTGTTAGAGGCTGAGTTGACCCCAGGGCCATAGTGCGATCGGAAGGATTTCATGTCAATGAAAAATCCAATGACAAGAATAATAATATATCTAAACTCAATTTGGAAACAAATTCTTCCCTCTCCACACCATCAAGGTTCATACGGGGGAATAGCCGTACAGTTCCACTCATTCTCAACTTCTGCTCTAAAGGCAAAAACACCGGCATCCACTTAACAAGAGGTTGGATGGGCCCCAGAGCCAGACTACAGGTTTTATACAAGAGAGGAATCTCATTTCCTGTGCGGTATTCAAACACCGGACCTCCCAGCCCGTAGCCGACGACCTAAACCGACTACGCTAACCCGGCCCGAAGTGCTATATACAAGGGATCGTACCGGCTTGTACTGGATCATTTTCCATCACACATCGGGAATCTTCGCTTATCAGTCTTTCGAATTATAAATTATTAATGTACTTAAACGAAACCCAGAACCGCCCTAACGTGAATTTAAATCACGTAATGCAATCACTCTTATCTAAATTAATGTTTCTTTCTGTTGCAGAAACACAAGTCGGTCTTATGATTTAGATAAACACTTTTTACATTTAGATACAAGTACACTGACGCCTGATAATTGTCATAAATATCTGCTCCGTCCCTTTCATTTTAAGTCTGAATAAAATAATATATATGTATTTCCATACAGATATGTTTATGTTTTCTTATAATAAAACAAACGAGATGCACTAATTTCTCAAATTTATTTTTGGAATAGAATTCTGCGTCTTTCAGACAGGTTTTCTGTCAATTATCATGAGTCTAATATTGTATACACAGCAACAGGTATATGTCACACAGGATTTGCTGGCTGCTTGCTAGCAAGCAGCCAGCAAAACCTGTATGACATATACCTATTGATGTGTATATAGTACTAAACTCATGATAATTGACAGAAAATCTGTCCGAAACATGAAGAATTCTATTCCAAAAATAAATTTGAAAAACTAGTGCATCTCATTGGTTTTATTATAAGAATATATCATGATGCACGGTCCTCTGAAGGTCAAATGTTTATAAGTGTGTGTGTGTGTGTGTGTATACATACATATATATATATATATATATAATCTGAATGTACCAATGCACTGTAACTCACGTTGAAGCAGTGCAACTCTCTTACCCACTGTGGCTGTTGGTGATATTGTTATTTCTATTTCTCTTATTCTTCCTACTTAAAGATTATACAGACCGTCACTAACTTATCCTCTGCCATCTTCATAATTCCCACCCATTAGTAACTGTATTAACAATTTAATATTCACTCCATTCTGCAGTCTGCATGCTGCATACCTTGACCCTTCCCTAGGTACAGTAAGTCCAGAATATCGGTTTCAAATTCCTGCTCCAGAAGATCGACTGCTACGCCTACTGTACGTGCAAAAAGTAGGCGCCCATCGTTTGATCGCCTGGTACTGTACTGTACTGTACTGTACTGTACTGTACTGTACCTTGCGCTACTTTAAAGTGACTTCGGTCGTAAAAACTAACTGTCCAGGGAAATACGTTGCATAAAATTTTACTTACTTTTTAACAAGAATCGTACTGTGGAGAATTGACTGGGAACTTATTTCCACTTTTCATACTCTGCTCTCTAGGGATTAGGTTCGAGCCTCTTCCAATTTCCGGGATATTTTTCGAATGGCCATCTTATGCCAGTATATCCATATCTTTTTCATCAGTGACGTATAATTTTCGATGTCTGTCAAAATGGGTAAAATGCATTGCTACAGAAATTATTCTGGCCGGGATAACGTAGTAGGTATAGCGTCTGGACAGATGGGGTTCGAACCCCAGAGAGGGCGAGATTTTCCCTACTCGTCCTTACCAGCTCCAAGGGCCATCCAGCCCCCAGTTTCTTTCCCGGGGGTAAAGCATTCGACGCGTGTTGTTCACAACCCACCCAAACTATCGTCGAGGTTAAAGAGAGGGTGGCGCTAAACGTCTAAGAACCACCTCCCCGCTTTCTCTTCGAGGCATACAGGGTAAAATTTACTTTTTCTTTTTTTTACTAATACACTCTATCATTCCTTAGCACATATTCTTTTATAGTTCTTCTAAACTGAAAATCCCTAGGTATTTCCTATTCATTTAGTGAAATTTATGAATGTCAACAGGCATTTAGCTTGCCTGTTCAGTCTGTTTATATACCCCCACATACAAAAGACTGTAGAAAGGAGCCTGTGGCAACATGTCCCCCTTTCTTAGGTACACAGATATTTCCAGCCTTTCAACTCTGTATTCAATGAGAGAGAAAGTACGTTACTGCGAACTTTAGGCGTATCTCTACTCTGCTTAGTTGTGCCCACATGTTCTTTGTTTATGTTGTTTTTGAAGTGCATAGAAACGAAACGTCTGGCTCCATTTAAAGCCAAGAACTCTGTAAATGACGACGGAAGACAATGGAAGAGATATTAATAAAAAAGGAAGGAGGAGGTAAAAGAAAATAAAGGCATGCGAGTGACCAAGACAACGACCGTTGTGGGAGTTTTGAGGAGACAAATTGAGGCACACACAATGTAGATGAAAGAAGGGAAGATGAAAAAAACAGAACGATATAAAGTAGAGCAGGGTAGGAGAAAGGAAGGAAAGGCAACAAGATAAATCAGGGAACAGTAGACAAGCGGCAAGCGTTTAGATACACTGAAAGAGTGAAGAAGAAACAAGAGCCTGCGATAAAAGCGCTTTCTTGTGCACAGTCGTCTTCAAACATAGTAGGACACCATTAGTTTCGGAGAATTACCCCCATGACGTAGAATGTTCTTTCTAAACATGCACCCTAGTAAGTCCCACTAGTTTTCTGGGAAGTTAATATTACGTACTTTGATATCACTTTAAGTACCGACGCTTTCTCTTCTACGCATGTAGGAATAATCAAAATTAGAAGGTGATTATAATTAATGGATTCTGAAGGAAGCTGTTGTAGCTTACATTAAGGCATTATCCTAGACTATTCAAGCTGGCACTGGGGAAAAATATGAAAATCCTCCAGCATAATCGGGAAAATAGGTCGGTATATAAAAAACAAACTTCTTCTTTCTTTTTGTTTCGCTGATATTTCCAAACAAGACTGTTTGTTTTTCCTCCCATGTTACATAATGCATCTCACCAATATCAGCCCTTTATTTAAAAAAAAAAAATAGGGAAGTATTTACAGTTCGTAATTATTCTAGAGAAGAACAAATAGCACTGCAAGTTTCTATATTCATATTTTGAGGCCTTGCATTTAGATATAAATTTTATCGTTTAAAAGCAGAAATATTATCTAAAACGGTAAAAAAGTGTTAAGAATAAATAGGCCAGACGTTTATCAAATAAATAACAGTGAAATAAACTAAATTAGGGAGAGGGAAACAGACCAATGAGTTTAGCACAACAATCTTAAACACGCATAACTAATGCAAATACATTTCGTGTCTCACTGTACCTTATAAGAAATATTTGGTTGCAGGATGAAATGGTTTTAACTGTGGGTTCGGGTGGTAGGGAGGGGATCGTGTTTAGAGGGTAAATGGAGTGTCTGTAGTCACGCACACCTTTCGCAATAGGTATCCGTCCGGAAGAGCAAAGGGCGCTTTCCTAATAGACATGGTTTGAACAATTCAGCCAATTTCCTTGCTACAAATTTGAGAAAACAATTTTAGCGTCTGCAAGTTTTTAGTGTCTATATTTATGCTTCTGGGGTTGCAGATTTAGGATCACATTATAGTAATGCATTCCAAACAAGATGAATGAATTATAAACCTACTGATGTAACTAATGAACACATAGCTTTCTGAATAATCAGAAAAATATTTTAATCAACTATTAGGCTGGAAAGATAATCAAGCGTGCAACTTTATAACAAATTATGCCATCATATAAACATCTAAGTAACTAAAGAAAACCAAATAAACTAGCTTTTTAACAACCACAATAAAAATATCAAATTTGAAAATTATTTTAAGGTTTTTTTTGTACCGATATAAACAAAATATCCAAATAATTACATTTTAGTATCTCAACTTGCAGTAACTCACCTTTTTGTGCATAACGAGAATGGGAGTAACGTGTTTTGATGGATAGCGTTGTAATGAACCGAAGTAATAAAAGTTAGTGACGCAACAGCTAGATGAAGCGGAGTACTGTATTAATTAATTAATTAACTCGATCGAAACTGTCAACGACCCGACTAACCAGGTAATAAGGTAAATAAATAATTAGCCACATGGCAACATAAAATCCATGCTATCACCCTAACTAGTGAACACAGCAGAAGTTACAGACGGTGTGGATAAACAAGTAATTCAGGATTGATATATTAAAACATGTAAATAAAAATCAAATGGTGATTAAGTAACTGACTCATTAGCTGAGATATTAAGGAAACTAATTAGTAACAAAGGCAGCATGACAAACTCTCAGCACGTAGTAATTATTTAGCCTAAAATAAATCGTGTTGCGGAAAAAATATTTATCAGCATCATTACGATAGAACACCACTGAATCGTATACATTATCAGGCGAATCAACTTCACTTATCCTCCACTCCAACTCCGAAATATCATGTAAAGTTCCATCACTCGTGGTTCGCTCCGTCCAACATTCAATCCAGCGTCTTGCCGATTTTTTCTTGTCGGACGTCAGCGATGTCTTATTCGACAGATTCGCACCTTCTGTGTTTGACATCCGACTCGTTCTTGCGTCACCCTGGTTGAGAAACACTGCGATAATGCAACACCGCCACATATTTATCTTCGAATTAACGGTTTCGACTTACTGAAAAAATGTGTAGCATCATTTTATCACTGTTTAGATGAGCAGAGCATAGAAAGAAGAGTAACTGATGCAGGTGATACACGCAGTCCTGCAGAATATTAACAGTGTTCATTACCAGCTTAATCCACCAGTAAACCTCACTTTTTGAAGCGTCATTAAACAACATGTGCTGTTAAATTGAACTAGAATGACAAGAAACGCAATGAAAGCAGAAAGCCAAATGCCACATATGGGTAAAAGAAAAAAGCAGACAGATATAAACTGCAACAATATAATGCAGGTGTTTTTTACGCCGTGACTTTATCTGATGGCTTGAAGAGTTATTTAGGGAAACGATACAAAAAGAGGCCTGGACGGGGAATTTGTTTCCGTACAAAAAAATCTGCTACTTCCTGTTAAACGGGAGACTAACGTCAATGTGGGATTATTATTTTCCTTTTGGTGGAGGCACGTTTAAAGGGACTAGTAACTAGTGATCACATATTTGTCGATGTAAGAGCACACATAGTTCTTACAAACCAAAAAGTTTTCGATAATTCCTGTGAAACAAAACTTTATTTATTTCGTTTTAGTTACATTTCTTTTATTTCATTCCGTGTGCTTTTAGCTTATCTGTAGCAGACAGATTTAAAGCCATTAACTCATTTCCCGCGGAATCCTTCTACAAGAAATTTCCTAGTACAAATATTAGCCCAATTTTAAATGTTCACAGTTACAAACTTCGCAAGCATGTCAATTATTGAGGCCATTGTTGGTAAAAGGAAAGTAGTCGGAATCTACGATACTCAGATATGCATAGAAAAGTGACCTGAATTTAAAGAACAATCAAGTACTAATTAAGAATTTATGCTTGTTTGCCTCTACGAAGCTGTGTATTTGAAGGACAGCAGCTTTATAATTTCTTCCAGAAACTATTGTTACATCTTCCTGTTTTCCCCCTTAAACTTAGAAGTTTACAAACACAGACAAACCTCAGACCAAAAAAGATTTTTCCAGAATGTAAATAAATGCTTAACAGAATTGATTTTCACTTTCCTACTGGCTTTATGAGCTTGGAAAGAATTCTTGTGACCATCGTTCGGTACGGTAACATCAGTAGTTGCCCTTCTTCTACGGATGACAAGAAATTACGATAAATTTATAACTTGTAGCGGACAAAATACGAAACAACCTACAAGAACTTGAGAGCTAAAGCAATACAGTGACGAAAAGTTTTGTATTTGGATAATTCTAGAGTCGTGTGTCACGGTGGAAACCTCCACTTACAGACAGCATTGTAGTGCCATATGCCTAGTTCCTGCCACGTGGAGTGCAGAAGAAATGAACTATTCCTACTATAGAGCATCATACAACGGAAGAAAATTTGTGAGATTACCAAGGTTGTGGATGGATCTATCTGGCTCAGTATATATCACAGAACCTTAGGTTTTCATGAAATGGGTTAACATTTCTAACAGAACTGTTGACTTCGCAAGATGAAAAGAGTTCTATGGTGTTAAGTATGATGGCTGAGTATCTGTACTTCCCCTTTCCAACTGAAAAATAAATGCACAGATATTAACGAAGCTGGACACCAGAGTATGTCACTGAAAATCGTTCGATTTTCACTACGCACAATTTCCTATATTCATTGATAAAACATTGGCCTACCAGTGAAATTCTGAATTTGGATTACTAGTACTTCCAATTAACCTCTTAAACGCCGAATTAATCCCATCTGCCATTTGCTGGCATTATTAGGACCTCACCATATTCTCCACGTTAGCAGGATAAGGGCTAATTTAGCGTTCGGAAATTGTGACGGATAGCAAATGTTTGAAACATATGTAGCTCTTTAAAACAATATTTTGTGGGACGCAAAATATTAACATGTAGAACATCTACGCATTTTCTTCAGCTTTCTGCCTGATGGTAATAACTAAGGATTTACTGGAACAAGGCATGCGACATTCCATGAGAGTCAGATCATAAAGAATTGGTCTTCAAGGGAACAATTACAAGTGAAGATGGGAGATTACATCCAACATATGTAACGTAGACCGAACTTGTACTGGAGGATAAAATTCTTCACAAGACGAAAATAACAAAAAGTTCTGAATTAATAGAAAATATTCCTTTGTGTTTTAACCCAACAGAAGTTAACAACAGAAGTCAGCATTCGCAACACAAATTCTATTCTCTTTCAGAGGCACTGGCTACATATTGCATTTTAAATAATCCGATATTGGACCCTTTACAAGACAAATAGCAGGTATAATGTAAAGACATGTCCTTGTCACTTACCTTCCTTTCGTATAATGAAAGCCAACGAGACGCACTATTTCTCAGATTTATTTGATAAAGTACTCTACATGTTTCGGATATGTCCACTGTCCATCATCAGGAGTATCTCAACACTGTACACACGCAACAGGTA
>Ga0136643_10003705_pt1 | contig 20718 bp, 10 predicted proteins | sample TergutLab28metaG_FD_96883 | JGI IMG/M metagenome (GOLD analysis project Ga0136643, IMG submission 96883) | Labiotermes labralis P1 segment gut microbial communities from Petit-Saut dam, French Guiana - Lab288 P1 (version 3) (version 3) | ecosystem: Host-associated > Arthropoda: Insects >...
CTTGCATCAACTTTTGTACTGTGTTTCTTTAAAAATTTATAACAAATTCGCTATCTATTTTTGTGAACTGAAATTTTCAGGAAATACACTAGTGGTGCTGGAGGGTGTGATACCTCTGGAAACATTCCCCCTTGTGGAGTGGCACTAAGCAATGTATAGTGCGTGGAAACCAAGCGCGTGTTAAAACGCATATGTGCATCATCCGTCTTCCACAGTTGTAATGTATAGACGTAAATCTGCGTCACCCGTCCACAATGTGGTAATGTTGTTTAGAGAAATATTTTCTGCTTTATTTTACGAAACAGTAAATTTTCTTGAGATTTCCATTACGTGGTGCATTTAGCTATCACTTGACTTTAAATGGTTAAGAATTATAGTGGGAAACTACTGAGTTACAGCTGACTCCAAATGTTGATGCAGAAAATGAATCTTTTATCACCGGTGCCAATCAATGTCTCAGTTGATGCCAATGTTTCACCGTAAGGGTAACCCTGTCCGCGCCAAAAGACAGATAGGAGGAATAGAGGTATAGTGCCACTCGTCCTTAACCTAGAACGAATTTAGTGATCTACCTCACTCCCCAGGCAATTTAACCCCGGGAAAGAACCCCGGTAGCCATTTAATAGGAACCTGGTTGGGCCACAGAGCGGAACTAAATGCATCGGAAAAGAGGAAAATCTTTTTAGTATGCCGGGATTCGAACCCCAGGTTGTTCAGCCAGTAGCTTATTTACTGTACCGACAACGCTATCCCAGCTGCATAATATTTCGCCCTTTGTATTACTATGTCAGTGGACCCGACCACCCAAAAATGAAATTTCGTGCGATACGGGAAAGGAAGTCAGCAAAGACAGCAGCCTCTCTTTTATGTCGCCATAATCTAATTTAATTTAATGGGCAAATGGACTGCTGCATGCTTCGGTGCCGCCAGCAAGTAACAGAATTAGGAATGTGCGCAGTTACGAGCGTTCTTAGTTCAGGGGATTCAAAACCGAGACTATCGGTGTGTAAAATGGAAGTTATTATTAACATTTAAGTGTTAGAATAGTTAGTAATGAACTTGTCCCTGGAGGTACTTGGCAGTCTCATGTTACATAAAACAGGTTCTTGTCTAGTCCGTGCACTTGTGCTTTTAGCAGAAATTTCGTCACAGACTTTCGAATAGCACTTTTTAATTAAGACTACAAGTTCTTTATGTGAGATTTGAAACCTCTGCCGAGTTTTGGATGAGGTTTTAGCTCTTCTGTTTTGGGGGGAACAACGTATGTTGGTAGTTGCTCACCGACGTTGCGGGGCAGCCTGTCAACCCAATGTTCTCCTGGACTTCCTATTTTAGAAGGTTAGACCTACAGGCTGTCCCAAAACGTCGGTAAGTAACCACCAACTTAAGTTACTAAACAGCCCATAAGAAGGAATATCTCTTTTTTGATTTTAGTTACAGCTATTTTCCCCTTAGCCACCATTTTTTTAGCTCTGTTTTCATTCGATTTATGAGGTATATATATATATGTATATATCAACTTATTATTGGAAGCAAGCCGCAGTCTACATACCATAGTAACATTATAGTAAGTTATTCTCAAAGAATATACGTGAGTGCAGACTGACTTAGCACTAACTTACAAATCTTAATGCTCGAACCAGGATACTGAAAGCTGAAATAAAACGAACAGGTGCGAGGGTCGAATTGTCAGTGGGAGTAACTGCCATTACGAGGTACTGTTTCTTTCAAAACTCTGTGAAACAATAATTCACGTTCATTATCATATTTAATGGCTGCGAACTAAAATTGTCGATTAAAACATCAGAAAATGGAAGGTTTAAAAAGGCTAGTTCTATATTTGTCAGCCTACGGTGTTCTGTAGGTGTGAAAAAAAATGTTTGAATTTCGGAGAACGTTAGATAACGACTAAAGATTTACAACTTGTTGCTGGAAGAGTGCATGCAGAATAGTATTTCACTTTTTGGAGCCGGAATTAGGCTCAACGTGTGACGTAGTTTTGTTTTACTAATAAGAGTATCCCTCCATTCATATGATGAGACCTCTATTCATTCTAAATAGAATAAAAAATTGCATAAAATAATTTCAGCAACGTATTAAGGCGTCGAATACGACCCGTACCACCTACTTGAAAATTAAGAAAATGAATTTTCACACAGTGGGTGTGTATGAATGTAATGTGGTTGTCACGTAGACATGTACACGTGTTTAGCCTTTTAATAAACTAAATTTTTGAACCGAAGCTAACACACTGCATTTTTTCATAACTCGTCTTTCATTCTAAAAGCGTTTGGGAAACTTTCTGCTGTCATCGTCAGATGAAATAAAAGTTCAGCATACTCTTTTGGGTCTGTTACATTGGACTCGAGGAAAACTTCCTTCTGTGTGTGCGTGTGAAGGAGAGAGAGAAAGAGGGAAAAAGAGAGAGTTACATTACACATCTTCGTCACAAACTTATGTAGAACTCTATAACGTAACGCTATCCCTGTAGAAGCCTGGACAGGCCCTAATGGTTCCGGGAGGTCGAGACTCCCAGGATTTCTCGACAGTCGGCACAGGATGGTGTCAGGTAGTTAACCTTACACACCGGTCGTTTTCATCTAACCAGATGTATTCCTGTTACTGTTTTCGGTTAGATGCTGAGTCGACCCCAGTGCCAGAGTGCGGCCGGAAGGATTCAGTAAATGAAAAATTTCAGACCTTATCGGGAATCGAAACCCGCGACCCTCCGGCGTACGCCACCGCGTATCCTGTAACTGTAAAACATTTTGATGAATTTCAGTCTTCAGATAGTAACGAGGTTTCGCCTTTCTCACACTCGTCGGCTAACATAAGCCATAATGATAATGTACTAATCGCTTGTGTTTGGGTTGTTAGAAGGGAAGCTGCTACATCCCTTACCTGAACTGCATCATTTATCATCATGACGTGTCATTTGTGTTTCGGATTCTGTGTTATTGCCGAGACCGGTATAAAGACAATGAGGCGCCAAGTCTTTACATTTTAAATATTCTCTGACGCCGTAACAAAGTTAAAACATCACTTCCTATCGATAGGGTGCTACAGAAGTCCAGTACAAACTGGCAAACATATATCGTGTTACTGTTGAGGAAGATGACTGTATATTTCCAAGCTGACATTCATGCATTTGCTTGTCCGCTTCGTGTCTTGAAAGACTTGATTTTGACATCGTCATTGATGCCCCCACGTTGACGAAGTAATTATTTTCCAGATACTGCAGACTAATCTTGCTTCATATTTGACATCAGAAAATGTATCCTAAAGCCTGTCGACGAGTAAGAACATTGATCATTAAAAATTAATTTCCCGCCAAATGGCATGTATGTTATGACTCTAACCCGTATACAAGAAGTCGCTCTCACGGGTCTAGTCACTTAGTTGTAACGCAGTGAATATTTCTGCTGTCCTCTTGTTACAGAACTGATGTACCTTCACCTCAACATAAGTGGAAGAATCACACAAAAATATCTGTCCGTCCTGTAATCTAGAATCAGTAAATGTTCTGTCACTTCAGCCTTTCAGATGGAGGTTTTAATACTTTGTTACTGGTGAGGCATTTAGCAAGCACGTGAGCGATAAGATTGCATACAAAATTTTGATTGGGAAGCTTGAACGAGGAGACCACGTTTGTTATCTATGCTTATGATTGAGGACAAATTTGAAGTGAGTATTGTAGAAATGGGATGTTGGAATTCATCTGGTCCGGAAATTGATGGGCTCTTAACAGCAGGGTAAAGAAATTTCAGCATTCATGGAAATTTTGAAATTTGTTAACTGAGAGAAAGTATCTTCTGCATGGAGTTAAGTTGCGGAATTGAAATATCACTACAAAATGTGATAATTTTACTCTGTTATTCTTTGAAATTAGTTGGTATTACAGCAATTTGCGGAAGTTTTTATAAAGAAATATATCCGATCTAATAATAAGTCTGTTCAGAATTAGTGACCAATTAGTGTTCTGATACCGAATTCCTTCTGTAGGTTTTTGAATTTCCTTCAGAACTCTGCAGAAGGACGTGTTACAAAAATGGAAGTATATGTTCCAATTTATCGTGGAAAACGTTTCAGAAGTTTTAATGAGAAGACCTGCAGACTGCCAAACGGACGGACATAAATCTTCCTCTCATGCCTTTATACCTTTTACTGCTATTTATACGTTTATGAACAGCCAGGTAAATCTTATGGCCCTTAAAAAACACGCTCAGAAGTGCACATTCACAATCTTTTGGACACCCAGATCCAAACTTTCTTTACTCCTTCCTCATTCTTAGCGCCAATATATTTTTAAGACTCCCCTCAGTCGTAAACTAAATTACTTTATTAAACCCAGAACATACACGACGGCAGTCCGCAGTTTAATGATGCAGGCGTCCAGACTCGAGACATCTTCAGTTTCTTCGCCAGCTGAAGATCAATATTTAAGCGTGTGTAGTGACTACTTAACGTAACAAAACACCATCCTCATGCTATAAATTAACTTCATTGTACGGTATATGAACCCGTTACCTTCGCGTAGGGGGATTAATTTTTAAATATTCAGCTTGTCAAAACTTCAACGCTGTTATACTTTTTGATGAAAATTTATTAGGAGTTGCGCTTTTGAATGGGTTTATAACTCAGTATTCATTTTATTATGCGTCTCTTGTGTCAACATTTAATGGTGAGTTTCTGTTACTGAAAAGGATTACTCAGGTGTATAGAGTCATTGCACTATACACTTTCGGTGTTTTGGGATAACAGCAGTAGTTTGAAACAAACGTGATACATGTACGTCACTAGAATGTCACGTTTTGAATAATTAATACAGCCGTGTACCGGACGCAAGTAACAGAGAGCTGGTTGGTATTTCAGGTACTGGATTTTCCGTCATAGTATGGGTGTTGATATGTCAGGCAGGTCATGTCAAGTATTGCGGATTTAGAGCAAACATATAGAGTTACAAATGCCATCAGCTGTCGGGAGAGGGTTTCCAGTTTGACTTGCCATTAGTACTTCGAAATACCAAGTGTCGAAATTACAGTTTTATTGGCTTGATTGAGTGGTTAGTAGGTAATTTAGTACCGAGAAATTTGGCGTAACGGTAACACATCTGACTTGCGTTGAAAATCCGTTTATATCTCGGTCTAAGTTGTTGGCTATTATGCCCTTTGCTGCTTGTTTCTGTGGTGGTCCTCAGGTCTGTGTTGCACGTCGCTGAATAGTAAACCTGGCTTTAGACTGGGTGACTATCGTTTCGTTTCATGTCGTTTTAACTCTCTGTACATCATTGTCTCATTTTAGTTGCCCCAACATAACCTCTGTAGTTGGTCTAATTTCGTTAAAGAACCTACGAACAATTTTTTCTGACTACGTAATAAGTGGTAGCTACTCAGATCTGGCACCTGTGCTGTTTTACAAGATATCCACGCGTCCTTGTGCAGTTTGATGCAAAGTGAATTTTCAAGGTGGTGTCACTCGGTTTTCTGTTCTTTAGCCCAAAACTCTACCTATTGCCAGTGACATTTTTATGTTATAAATATTGAATAGGTACCGGAGCAGTTTAAAATGTGTAAATGTTTTCTACAAGTTAGTAGTATAAACAGGGCAGTGTTTATTGCTTTGTCTTTTTGTTATGGTGCAGAGTTACCTTTAGTTGTGACGATACAACGGTATGGAGGTGGGAGGTACGTGAGCCACAGTCTGGATTAGAGCACAGAACTTTGCCGAGGACGGCTATTTGTGGAACTAGCAGCGCTGCTGTTCGTGTCAAGCTGTCCTTCAAATTCAGAGCTTGCATATTCAGCGCAGTCGTGATTTAGAAGTAACCCTCAAGGTGTATAATGCAAATAGTACAACAGCGTAACTTAAATACTGAGATAAAAAAAAGTGTAACGCCCGTCAGTGGGAACTGTAGCTAGAGTTGGGATTTGTCAATTTTTCCCTTTAAGTCTTCAGCGGGAATTTTTGTGGTAGAAGTAACAAATAGGTGCAGTTTTCTCCGTATATTACACTCTTATCCACTTCAACAGGGGTGCACAAATTTCCCAAACATTTAGCAGATATCTCAAAAGTCTAGACGCCAGACGGGTGATACCAAGCAAGCTCCATGCTGAGGACCGACGGATATTCGACTTTGAAGTAAAAGGAAATTTCTCGGTCAGATGACTTGTCGTCCGAGATTTATGTACCCCTGTATATCTTCATCACCTGACAGAATAAAATTTTATGGCGTTGAACTTTCTGTAGGTACAAGAAAGGAAGAGAGCTAATTTTTAAACGGCCATTGGTGAAAATAGATTCGATGGTAATATGAAAACTACTGGCGGAAGAAGAAATTAAGAGCCATGCCGGTAGTACTGAATAGATTTAAACAGTATTCGAAATCTTTGACGAAGATTTTTTATAATGTGAGACGTGAACCAAAATCCTTTGTCTGGTAACACAAGGTGCAAGGGTCATCGTACTCTACCGGATTGGACATTAAGAGTAACTCGTAATGAAATGAAGGAACTGTCCCACAGAAGCACAAGTCTGACAGCTGTTTACCATTTACGGTGTTAAAGCTTTCTACATACTCGGATCTCGACGGTGGACTTACTTTCCACTGGTTTACTTTATGACGCTGTCAGTAACTCCAGCGATAGGTGCTGAATTTGGAAGGCTTTAGTAAGAATTGGCCATAGCTGGTTCGAGGAACTCTCCTGGAATTTAATTGGAGGAGCTAAACAGGGGTACAAAGAACCTATTTGATGATTGCCGATTTCTGAGCCGAGATTTAAGAATTAGGACCGCTCGAACACAAATCCTTTACACTAACCACTGTACTGCGACGTTTCAGAATACCGACGTTGGTATAATTTGTTCTCCAAAACCTGGACAACATTATCCCATTAAACGTACAAACTCCTTGTCTAAATGGAAAACAGTGTCGCGCAGTAGGCAGTTAAATTGAAGAGAAATCCGGCCGCAGCAGAAACATTGCATTTAAAATATCGCTTTCTAAAAGTATGTGGAGTGGTCTCCTTATAGTGCAGAGTGTGTAGGAAATTTGATGAAATTCGATAGGTTGTAATATTAGTTGTCCGGAAATGGGAACACAGAAGTACACATCTGATCTTACAGTAAGTACCATTAAACATTATTTTGTTACAAATTAGTTAAAATTAGGCAGTACAGTAATGAATCTGCCTTATGATTTTATGTGCATTTTGTAAGAAATTTATTACATAGTTTCTAGGTACAGTACATTATTACCGATGTATGAAACAATTAATAAATTTATCTTCTGGGCTAATTTTGAGGAAAAGAGGATCTCGTGTTAAGGGCAACATGTCCGTTCGACACTCTATAACATACAGCCTCACCAAGCAGTTTCATATAGGCGATTACTCTTCAGCTAGTATTCACGAGGTATCAGTTTTGAGTCTGGACCAGGAAATCATCTGCTCTGACAGGTTCCTCGTGGTTTCCTTCAGTCTGTCCAGGCAAATCCTGGTATCGTAACACCACGCCTAATCCACGGCCACTTCCGTCCAAAAGCTTTGCAATTCGACGGTCGACACTGTACAGGTCTGTGATAATGGGAGCGTCGTAAAATCCCCTACCTCCAAAAGTGCTCTAAACAAGCAGCTCCTTCATAACTTACCAAGTTTTAGTGCCGTTTTGCAGAAATAATCAATATTGGTACTTTTCTATAGGGTTGTGTTAGCCCGTAACTATTCAGGAAAGCTTTAATTTTAGCTGAACTTGATATCTTGAAGGAAAATTTATAATTTATATACACCTGTCTTTTCTTCAGCTGTAGTAGCTCATAACTGGTAAAAGAATGGAGATCGTCTGTTGCAGTTTTTTGTGTGCACAGTGTTCGTATGACGTAAATTTAAAACTGTAATCGTCCGTCTAAATACGGTATAAATATAAATGCAGCCCTGTCACTGCGATAATGATGTACTTGGTAAAGTATTCATTAATGTGAAGAGAATGTGTTTCATTATACGTTGTAATTGCGGGCAGTGTTGGACGAGAGGCTGGTGCATTTGAATTTTGTGTTAAATGAATTTGCGCGAAAGTGGCTGAAGAATTGTAGAGAACTGGGATTACAGAGGTAGAATGCCGTGAAGGCGTATTAGCGGAGAAGAGGTACTGCTCCACTCATTCTTGATGTCGGCAGTTGTTGGAGCGGCTGTATTACCCCAGGGAAAGAACCCCGTCACTCATTGAATCAGAAACTGGTTTGGTTCCAGAGCCGGCAGAGAACGGTTTTTGCGAATCGAAAATCTCTTTCCCCTGCCGGAATTCGAACCCCGGGCCACCCAGCCAGTAGATTGTCAGTATGCCGACAACAGTACCTCGGCTTCCGTAAGTATAGAATATGACTTTGTTAAGAGTCGTCACTTTGAAGTTTTTTCCACTGTCACAAGAAGTTAAGTACCCTGTGTTCGTGATCAGATTATAGGGTTTGAGCGGTTAAAGGCGGGTAAGCTTGACGATAAACATAATGGCCGATTTTGAAATACAGGGTGTTGCGATGGATTATTCAGATCAACAAATGGTTCCTTAATCCCGCTGGCAACGCCATTCAAGACGTGGTTCTCCATCCGCTCGCTTGCTGAGACTGCGGTTTCAAATCTGTCTCTTTTCTTTGTTGAATGTTGTCAAATAAAGTTTTCAGCATCGGGCTTATCAGTCGTCCTGAGGAGTCCTACCGAGTGTGGTGTGTCTGGGTGTGATCGTGAAGCCTCGATAATGAGGAGGTCCTGGTCCACTAGATGTTGTTGCGCCATGGGGGAGCGGGTGGAAACGATTCATTATAGTTTCAAACACAGCGGCTACCTGGCGTCGTAGAGACACGTGGACTGTCACATTGTAGGTGGTCATGAAATTAAGCAATTGAAGTTACTGTATGTGTGAGTGAAAGAGAACCGCAAGCACCCAAAACAAGACATCAGTATCAGGGCCAAGATATAAATGTGATACCACTCAAATTAAAACAGTAAAGTTTCTAAACAAATCTGGACACAATTGGGCTATATAGTAATCTTTGATACAAATTTCTATGCGAACAAACATTTCAGACAATGAAGCTTTGTAATTGTGTTGACACATTCCACAGTAAATTAGATTTATTGAAATATGGAAACGTTAAAGGAAGCATCATGCCTATGTTGTGAATTGAGACGAAGAAGATAAAGTGGTCCACTAATCCTCGACACTAAATGAAGATTAGTGTTAACTCTCACACCCCAGCCGCTTTAATCGCGTGGAGAAAACCTCATTACTCATTGAATAGGAACATGGGTGTGCCTCAGAGCCGGTTTTGGCTTTTCGCATAAAAGATTCTTACCTGCGTAGAATTGAACCCCGTACTATCCTATTCGTAACCTAGTCCGGTACTTTCTACTCTGAAATATAATGTACGTGGGAGGAAAGCAATGGCCGCGTGTTTGAGTCTAGATGGTGAAGGCTTAGATATTTACGAAATATTCCTTTTCACTGCTTCTACAGAAGGGCAAGAGCCTCTACTTTTTTCCCCCGAGGATTCGGAAGCGTAAAATCCCCGATGACAGGTCTTAAGATAAGCGAGGTGAACTAGACGTTCTGCAGTGCTTGGAAAATATGTGCTCAGATCTGCCACAGTGACATCTCTTGGTTTTTTAACGACAAGAAGTCGTCGTCACAGTTCTTCGCCTTTAGCTGGTCTATACTTTGGAGTCTCTCCATCGCTGTGATAATATATGGCGACTGCAAAGCTTTTGCCAATTCCACATCTCTCTCTCTATTCGCCGTATACTGTCTTGGTTGCAACAGACGACTTCAAAACCCCTCCTAGAACGAAAACCAACCTATAACCTCGTAACCTGAACACCGGAGCACGAACCTGCAGAGGAACAGCGAAAATCTCTTTCGTTTGCTATTTGTACTTTATTTACACCCACCCTAGAAATGGCAGAATATATTATTTTTCGTTTGCAGTTTGGCGGTGTAGGTGGTGGGAAGTGTGAAGAAGTTTAGCGAACTTTGCGCGAAATGTTATGTAACTAACCGAGTGCAAAATTTTGATATGAGGAGGTAAAGATGAGCGGGGAAGTAGATGTGCAAGTGAGGTTATGTTTCAAAAGAAAATGTTATTTAATTACAGCCAATCAGAAGGGAGAAGTTAAGAAAGGGTGTAGAGACAGAGAGAGTTAAATGAAATTCGAGTGCCAAATAGTAATGCTTATAAGCAGGACACGTTGCTCAAAACTTCTTTGACGTGGATCAGCGTTTTCCATTCAGTGTTCCTTGTAAACTAGGGTTTCGCGGAACATCGTTTGGGTTCGGCGAGAAATCGTGGATTAAAGATATACAAATTTTGAAATTATGAAATGCTGTGAACAATTCGAAATATCCATTGAAAGACGGGAAAATCTTCGGTTTTATTCCTACAGTTCTTTACAGATATTTTTAAAAATAATTTAGTAGTAATTAAAATGCGCTCCCCCTATCAGGTGTTTCTGGCCTGTACGTGAGACGTTCAAAGGATACGAAGAATTATTTAGAGGTTTCGCTTGGAACAAAGACTGGGAAATGCTGGTATGGATGATACTGTAGCAGCAGAGAAATTTTTGAAATGTTGCAATTTGTTTCTAGTCAGAGGTCGTGCTTTGTATTTGAATGTAATCCTGTACCACACTTTATTTAAAAGCTACGTAACTTATCAATCTTTGAAAAATTCTTGTCCAAAAATAAAATGTAGTTCAGCCATTCGTAACACTTTATTTTGTGAAATAGAGTCATTATCAAGCAGACTGTCGGATAGCTTCATATAAACAATATATTACGTCTATAGGAAAATTATTCTTTTCCATATATTCGCTTCCTGTGTGACCCTGCAGAGCGGGCTGTCAATTGTGGTACTCTGTTGTAAGGAATTGCTCGATGTCCCATTCTAGGATCTAGCCAGATACTTTCTTAATTTTGGTAACGCATAATGTAAAAGTATTAATGTGTATTGCCTACAATCGCCTATTCCAGTGGCCGGGAGGTCTAAAAAGTGGGTCTGCGGGCCCTCCCTCGCTAGGATTGGAGGTTCGAATTCCGCCGGTGGCAGGGATGTCTTTCTCTTTTGCGTGTCGAATGTCGTCAGGTAGAGGTCTCTACGTCGAGCTGATCACTCTTCCTGAGTGTGATCATGTAGCCTCAATAATGAGGCCCTAGCCCACTAGGGCCCCTTGCGCCTACAAATTCGACTCCACTCAGTAGTGTTTTTATAACTAATGCACTACTGATGTAAACAGGATGATTCTGGATTCATTCTACCTTTTTCGTGATTTACATAAGTGCTTTTGAGTAAAAAGAATTCATGTGAAAATTTTCCCAGTCTTGAAAGTGTCAGGAAACTTACAAGTTTGAAACGTGTGATTGACACGCCTGAAATAAGGAAAATTAATGCAAAAATTTAAAATAAATTTAGAAACAAAGTATTTGTTATTTTGTGATCAGTCATGTTACAGAAATTCCTCAATATCTCCGCATATCACATTATTATACATTTAGTTGCAATGTAACCAGCTGCCACAATAATTTGCTGTTCTGTTCTTTCCACTTGCAGGAGGACGCTTTGAATATATTAACGACGATGCATCATTATTGTCTTGAACTATTTGATGAAGAAAATGTGCATAGTTTCATTGAATGTTTTATTTCCCATACGTCTCTTTCTCGCTTCAGAGTGCTGTGATGTCTTCACCTTTCTGAATTAGACCGATGTGAATGAATTTCCTTCTTTTGTTTCTTTTTTTTTTATTTTTTAATACTTTGGAATCATGTGTCCACGAATAAGAAGATTGCTTCTGAGTCACCTTGTATTTGTTTTGCTGTGGTGCTGCAGCCCAACTCGGCCCTAGGCAGTCTCATTTTTTAAGTTTCTAGATCACACACACACACACACACACACACACACACAGCCGGTAGGATTCCTCTGAAAGTGTGATCAGCTCGTCGCAAGAGCTGCTACCTACATAATACACTACAAACACAACAGACGAACATCTATGCCCTCGTAAGGATTCACACCCGCGATTCCAGCAATCGAGCGGCTGCAGACCATACGGATATCGGGATAAGTTACCGTATATACTGATGCATAATTCACAGAAACTATATTTTGCCATAATTCGGGTGGGTTAGTCCTATAGCACGATTTCCCATTACTGTTTGTGCGTTTAACTGACAGGAGTGCAACAGAACATAACGACGCACTAATTTGAAACTACAGGTTAAATGCTGTTGGCTTGCAGTAATGAAGGTGATGCTGTCTTGTTGAAGTAATTACGGCAAGGACAAAAACTTGACGTACTTGTCACTAATTATTCCACTAACACTGCATATCGTAACCTTGAAACAAAAGTGTATAATGATGTAATTTGCTGTAAAGCAACTTGTAAAGAGATGCCAGTACTATTTATGAATAGATTTCCTTAGTGTTTTTCATGATAAAAAACGTGAGTTGGTGTCACGTTTTTATTTCGTCGAAAGTCTTGTTCTGCCGTGCTAATCTGATGACTAACAGGACCCTTCAGGCCTCACATTTGATACTTGAAGCATTTTAAGATATTAGATAGGATAGTGATGGGCTGCGGGATGTCAGCCGATATAATGAATATGTTACGGCCTGAAAGAACGAGACGTCGGAAACGTAAGACATTTTTCTCTTCTTCTGATCGTCTTATGTCATTTCTTGGGCACTGGGGCGAGAAGCTGACCATTCACGTCAATCTGGTGCCTGATGTTAGGAAGTCTTCGAACTCTACCCCTCGGTCATGTCGTGATGCTTAATAAGCACAGGGGCAAATTTATTTTTTCTGTCACTTTGAAAAAATAATTACCCTTTATTATATTACGTAGGGCCCCACGGTCCTGATTTTGGGCGCGATCTGAAATCGACAGCCACAGGTATAAATGCTAAGTGTTTTTAAAAAATGGGTGTATGCATTATGATATCTAGGGGTTTATCCTGAAGATGGATGTTACATATAGCTCCGAAACGGTGGTACTCGCCTGCCGTACTACAGCACAGTGGAGTAACCTAGAATACCAAGATCTGAATCTGTACCTTCGTGAAAATTTGAAATCTTGTGGAAATGGACAGCCCGTTTTTGAAATCGTGCTCTCAAGAGAAAATGATGACAGGTGGAAAACAACAACCTGAATTCTATTCGTAGTTTCTAAGAAGATGGTTATATCTTGAGTGAAGTGTAAATAACAGAGCGTGTTTTGCTAGAAAACAACAAAATTTGGGGCTCTGCATTGGTGTGCAGGTGGTGTTGGAAAATTAAAACTGCGTTACTTCTCTTGAAATACCGGAGTTAGCTAGTGGAAGTTTCGAATGAATTTGTTATTAAGTATTTCGAATTGGTGTTATTTTCTTGCAAATTAATAAATGAAAGCGAACACAAAACAAGCGAGATAACGTTCCTACGTTAGCTGACAGGACATCTGTCAGATACGTACGTAAATAGAAGTGCCAGTTCGGGACGAAGGTTTAAGTCTTGCCATTTTGGAGTACTCCGATTTCTCCTACGGTCTGACTGTATAGACTCATGACCGTTGGTTGTCAATGGTGGCTGATGTGAGATCGCCTTTTGAATATTCGATTCAAAGCGTCAGAAACACGGGTCAACCTACGTTACCTTGGGTTTCTGACACAAAGTTCAATAATTTAATTGATTTCTGTCTATAAAGTAAATCCCATCCAACTTGGTGGTTCGACACGCTGGAGTCGCCACGAAGTAATCAGACCTGTATGTTATGCATTTTTTTAGATTCCCTGTAATGATAGTACGTGAGTGATGCGGGCCTATTGTTTTATACATTTAAATATGTTGAATTCTGAATTTTCATTCCTGTTTCTTGTACAGTGTATCTAGGCTTACTAAAATTGGAAGTGTAAATTATACAAATTATTATTATTACTATTGTGGCCTGTTTTGTTATTGTCTTTATACATAATGGAACCGCATTCTGTAATCATGGCCAATTCCGAATTCCGATACACTTAATCTTTCTTTCTTCGATGTGGAACTCCTTGAATTAGGGACGAATGAAAATAGGACAATACAGAATATCGTGAATCACTGACTTTCCTGCTCTATGGACACTCAGTGTTAAGCGTGAGGGCAATGACGCAATGCCCACTATAAAAAATGCGGCGTTATTTTCAGATCCATGTCCCCCATACCTGATACAGATCGAAGGTCGATTGTTTACATAGTCTGTATCAGACTGAATTCCCGAGTGAGCCGGTGACGAATAGTATTGTCGTAGTTAATATTTTATCCCAGTTTTATTTTTTTTGTGTGTTTATTGCTCTTTACCTACGCGTTGGGGTACTAACTGAAACAAACTGTCACGTTGTCTCCCTGATGACTCATTTATGCTATCAAATGTAAACGTTTGAAACAGTTTGTTCAGAAACTAGGCATGTTTTGTGCGGGAAATAGAATCAATCCGACTACATACTGGTGCATGTTGACTATATTTTTATTGCTGCAATGCCGCATGGGACACACTGTAAATTTAATTGCAAACTGGCTCGGCGCCACTATATTCACGAGGGCATACGGCCTAGAAATTACGCGTTGCTTGACCTTTTAACCACATCCCATGACAGCGAATGGGTTATCAAAGAGGACAGGAAAATTCATTTTGTTCTTGTCGCTTTCGGTCTGAAACACGCATTTATGTACGCAGATCCTTATGTGTCATCTAATGCAAAGTGAGCGTAAAAGCACTTTTTACTGATGGGGGAGGGGGTTGGTTCATGAGGGAAGGTGGGGAAGTTGAGAGTGGAGGTGACTTGGATGTCAAAGGCAGTGATACACAGAGGGACCTGAAGGTTAGGAAAGGCAGAGAGGTTAAGAGAAGGGATGTAGGTGTATGGCGAGAGGCCCATACCCTTGAATATGTTCTGTAGAATGCTGATAAGGTTTAATTCAAAGCAGCATACCGTAACAAGGCACATAGCTCCCACGAGGCTCTGTGCTACCACTACCACCACCACCACCACCACCACCAGCAGCAGCAGCAGCAGCAGCTCTCTTCCGGTTTGACAAGTGAGATGTATCTTGCTGCGACGGGCACACACGACTGGTCACATTGTTCACAATAGAGATCTTGTAAAGATGACAGACTAGCTTTTCGTCACGAATGTAGCATTGGCGTCACCAGGAAACTTAATTTATGACTTGTGTGAAAATTTGAATACAGTTTGTCTTAAAAAAAATTTACTGATATGGTTGGTTTGCCGTTTGTGTATTATAGCTGTTTCATACTCACGTTCAACTTGGCGCCTCATTAGGTATATCAAGGAATATCACACATTTTATTGTCTAAGAACAGGATGCAAAGGAATATGTTTGTACCTAAGGCAGAAAAATTAATGGGCGGGTCGAGAAAATTCTGTAGGGAATAAGCGGTGTTAGATATCTGGGCTTAGATGGAAGGATGCTGTCCAGAAGGATATTAAGGAAACTGGTTATGGAATTGTTGCGAGGATTTATGTGGACCAGGGTAGTGTCATTTGACAGACGGATGTGAACACGTTAATGAACTGAACGTCATTTTGCTTTATATACAACACCAGCAATGGGCAGAATATATTTAGATATAAAATTTAAATTGAAATATTAAAACTGCAACATATTTTGACTCTTTTCTGGTCACGTGTAAGGAGTGCACGTCAATTATGTGTATAAAATATAGAGTTTTGTCTTTGTTTTGTACATATAGGTACAATTATTGTGCACTCCCTGAAACATTTTGGAGTTGTAATATTTCAATTGTGGCACATTTGACCCCTTAGAAGTGTCATTAATTCTGTGGACCCCACCCCACCCCACCCCACCCCACCCCACTCCACCCCACCCCACGCAAGTCACTACGTCATCACGCCGTGAACGTTTAAGTTTCGAATAATTACCAACAAGAAATGTGCTTAAACTCTAAGAAACTTTATTAAGTCAGTGCAAAAATTCGTCGCGAAAACAGATTTTTTCAGCACTGATGAAATAAGTTTAGAAAAATACGTAACGAACTTCATGCTCTACGGAGCAGCACGTACACCATGTCTGCCATTGTTCCAGATGAAGAGATTTTAAAATGTTAAAAATCCACAATACAGCTCTTTCTCCACCTAACTTAATAATAGCAAAAAATATATATATTTTCGCGTACGCCCTGCTGGGTCTCGGAGATCCCCAGCGGTCCGTAGACCACACCTTGAGAGCAACTGCTCTAGAAAACAGTTTCCGTAATATTCTTTCGGATGTTATTAGTAACGGGAATGTTATCTAAGCCACGATGTCGACACAACGAATTCTTCATCTAAGCATTTCTTTCTTATAGCTTTTAATTAAAAAAAATCTCTTTCCCAGGACGCCATGAATGTTTGCGAGGGAATGGAGGTATGGCACGGACAGGTCGCTTTACCGCCGGGGAAGATAGCCCTTGGTAGCCATTAAATATACAGCTGCCGAGACCCCAGTTCTAGTCTAAACCCATTGGAGGATACTTGTCTCTTTCCCTGCTTGGAATCGAACAACGCTTCCTCCGCTGTCCGGCCCATAGCCTAATCATTAGCGATCGAGCTAACCCAGCTCACTTTGCTTTGTCATGAGTCAAGAATAATGTGATTTAAGCCACTAATACATGCACAGTAAAGTTTTCTTGCAAGCTCTGACACTTATAGGTTGTTAAGTACCCATTAAGTTAGTCTTATGCTTGATATATGACGGTACAGTGATAAAGTGCTACAAATTGAACGCTTCTTGCTAACTGAATATTTGGTTATCCTTTGACCCTTGTACTCTAAATGTTAGTTGACGGTGTACGACGCAGTAGACAAGGCAATGATTAAACAGAAGCGATGCCTCTGTGATAATACAGTATGTTTGTGCATGTGACGGTCCAGATAAAAGGTAGTGGAAGCATGTCGTTACATGTTATGATGTAGGTTTAAAAGCTGTGGTGGTATTGCGATCATTTTATAGGGGAGGATGAACCAGAGATTGTAAAATCCTGAAAATACTTGTTTTACCCTTTTGTTTTTACTTTTTCATCACTGTTCACTGCCACTGCGTAGGCAACAACGAAGTGCAAGATTAACCGGAATGCTCAAGTCTTTTTGGATATTTCGCGGTGTCAAAGAAGAGTTCTTAAACTGCTTGTTGCTGGAGAGACTGAACTACGCTCCTACGAAACCTCGGCAGCTGTAACAATTCGAGAATTTGCAACATCGCAGAAAGCGCGTCTTTTTTAACAACGCTGCGAGTCGCAATTTTTTAACTTCGTATAGATTCGTGCCGAATTGTCATGAACCGTGCCCCATACATATGCACCATTGATAATAATGTGTAGGTCTGCGTGGGTGTATGAACGGTGCGGTCGGTTAGTACATCCGATCCTATCTTGAGCTCCGGGTTCAAATCTCGACTAAAAGGGCGACTAAACCGAGAAGCTTTACTTTTGTGACAACTCCCTCTAAAAAAAAATTGGCAAGATCTACCTTGAATTACGACGCAACACTCTTCTTGCACAACCTTTCAAATCTCAATTTTATTCGTACTATTAGGCGTTTTCGTAAAATTGCGGAAAGTGTCTATTAGCTTCGTCATGTCTGTCTTGTCTTTCGTCTGTCCGTCCTTGGGCAAGGAACAACTCGACTCCCACTCGACGAATTTTCATGAAATTTGACATTTGAATATTTTTCTAACATTTGTCGAGAAAATTCAAGTTTCATTGCAATCTGACAGTAAAGGGAGATTTACAGGAAGAAGTATTCATTTTTTATCACATCTCGCACATTTCGTCATAGAATGAGAAATGTGTCAGATAAATGTAGAGCAAATCAAAACACACACTTCGTGTTCAGTAACAATTTTTTCCTGAAAATTGTGTTTTTATGATATAAAGTGAAAAAATATGGATAGATAGAACGCGCCCAAATGTTAAGTTATATGTATGTTGCCTGTCTTATTTTTGAAGTCTGTTGCGTGAAATGTTCGAAATAGAAATTTTAATGAAGCACTGGCTGAATTTCGATGGCAAGAAGAAGGATTTTATCAATTTTGCGTGTGGTCAGAAGACCTCTATCGTGTTGCTGAATGTAAAAGATATGAACTGTAAACGCAGCAGCTTTCGGAGATTCGCGTCCTCACGAATATGACGCCATGTTTTCTGGTGAAAAGTTACCGAGCTTTGAGAGGAGCCAGATGCCTCCGTTTCTAGGCCATAGAACATGAAGTTGGCGGCAGCGATCTCCTCTTTCATTTCGGTAACTACTGGCCAATCTGTACGGAGTTATCCTAGAACTGAACCTTCGTTACCACTGCTGAGAGAACGTCCTCGCAGTGGGTATTTTAACTGTCTCGAGGCCCCCTATGAGGTCAAGGTGGCATAATCAGTGCCTTGACTAGAGTGCGGGCTAGACAAGTGAGAAATCTTTCGCCAGCAGGCACAAGAGATTTTTTTCTTATATGAACCGTCCTTTCCGGCCCTGTGGCCCACCCAGCCTCCAATGCAGTGCGTATCGAGGGCTCTTTTTACAAGCGTAAAAGGGGCCGGGGCGTGAAACTGCCCACCTATCTCTATCAAGTGCAGAGGTAGAGAATGAATGGAGCTATACCTACATGACTGTGACGTGCGCAGGGACAGTTGTACCTTACCACTGTATCGAATGCACAGAAACTATTAGACATACAAGATGTGTGCTTCATTTTTCTCAACGCATTTTTTTCTCAAAAACATGTTTCACCCTCTTGAATGTTTAGCGAGTTCCACGCGGGATATACTGGTATGTGTGGTTTATGTAACATGGTGGTTAAATGGTCGAATTTAAATACAAAAGTATCTGGCTCGACAAATTTCAGTTAAACATAGAAATGTCATGTAAACTTGTTCGGCTTTGTTCGAGTTGTTACATTCCTACGGAGTGATGGAACGGTTTAAAAAAAAGAGCTTCGCTGATTTTCTAATGCTTTTAAAATGTAGATAATGCAGTCATCTGTACTATCTGTGACAAGAGACGCGTCCAGTCTAGAATACAAGAATTTTCTCTGTGAATATTCGAGGGCAAACTCCGAGACCTTAGGCTTTCGTCACGGTGTACTTGAGGTCTTCGAGCTACTGGGATTTGTGCGCAACGTCTTGTAATAAAGTTTCAACTGATGCTGCGCCACACCCCAGAACATCGAAGACATCAAACCCGAGATAGAATACTGAAACTTTGGTCGCTGATAGCATAATAAAACAGTGGTACAGCCACACTTGTTTTAATAACAGATTTGCTTGTTCTGAGTTTCTTCGCTAACAAAAGCAATAAGTATTAAGTATTTAGTGGGTATGTCTGTTTTCTTGCCTTAGCCCGGAAAACAATGGCATCTTTTCTGGGCAGCGTTATCGTGTCATGTGTCGCTTTTCGTTGACAGTTTTTTCTCCCCATTATCTCATGAGTGGCACGATTTTCGGGGAGAAAAATGTTGATAAAAATGTGTGTTTTGATTTTCTCTTCGACTTCTGTCTGAATTATTTCTCATTCAGACCATAAATCAACGAGATATTTTCACAAATCTACATAATTCTTCACGTAAAATGCCCGTTATTCTTGCCAGATTTTGGTGAAAATCGAACATTATGGAAAAGTTGTATAAAATTGCCCAAGTACAAAATTTCATGAAAATCCCTCCAGGTGGAATTGTTCCGTGCGGACAGACGGACGGTCAGAAAGAAATGAGGAAGCTAATAGTCGTTTTTTATAATTCTGCGAAGGCGCCTAAAATTGGTGTAGTAAACATTATTCTTGCTGGGGTGGATGCTGTTAAGCTGCTGCCGGAAAATGGCTGTTATAATGGTACATCACGATGCTTTAATTTGGAATACTTTGTTGCACCTCTATCCCATCGAATAATTCAGCGTGATACACACATACGAGTACACACATATTGTCGCTCGTGGAATGCCATGAAGAGAATTATGTGTTCTTATGCCAAAGACGTCCAGACCCAAACTTGTATGTTCACACGTCGGACAGGAAAGCTGGAACCAATATCAAATCGACTCCAAGAGGAGGAATGGTTGAACTACGTATTTACTCAACGGACACTTAAATTCGAATGCCTTACCCACACTTAGTACGACGCTATTAGAACTGCGAATTCTCATCGTTGGAAAGTATGAACTTTGAATTTTGTTCTTTGATTGGCTCAAAGCCGTTCATTTTGTAAACCCCGCAAATCCGCAAGGAAGCTCTTTCAAAACCCACTGATATTGTTTTAGGTTTATAGTGTGTATTAACTACCAATAAATGTGCTTTAATTTTAATGATGTACGCTCATTGTAATATTTTCACCTACATGTTTCGGCTAGCAATCTAGTCTTCTTCAGAATGGCTCCTTTGATGCAGGAATACAGTTGTAACTAAATGTGCCAGAAGTACTCCACAATATTACTATCTGTATAACTTCTGGTTCCAAAAATTTGAAGATCAAGATATTTAGAACTATAATTTTGCCTGTTGTTTTGTATGGGTGTGAAGCTTGCTCGCTGACATTGCGGGAGTATAGGAAGCTGAGGGTGTTTGAGAACATGGTGTTGAGGAGAATATTTGGACCTAGGAGGGACGAGGTAACGGGGGAATGGAGGAGATTGCATAACGAGGAACTAAATGATTTGTACTCCTCACCC
>Ga0136643_10003708_pt1 | contig 20696 bp, 9 predicted proteins | sample TergutLab28metaG_FD_96883 | JGI IMG/M metagenome (GOLD analysis project Ga0136643, IMG submission 96883) | Labiotermes labralis P1 segment gut microbial communities from Petit-Saut dam, French Guiana - Lab288 P1 (version 3) (version 3) | ecosystem: Host-associated > Arthropoda: Insects >...
CCTTAAAACATTAAAAACGCTCCGACATGTTTCGGTCCTAGGACCATCATCAGGGAGCTATATCGTCCTTGCTAAAGTCACACTATTAAAAGTCATATTAATTTCACTATTCCAGTTGGTCGGAGCGTTTTTAATGTTTTAATGCTTTAAGATGTAAATTTTATAAAATTATATAAGTGCAGTGGTTGGTAAAATAATTGAGTGGCTTGACAACATGCACGGTATAACAACGAAAATATGTAGTTCTGTATTTCTGTTCCATAATGTTCTTCGGGAATTTTTTGCCATGGGATGTACATGTTACAAAGGCAAGCAGTTACATCTCTGTGTTTCAGTATTGTCATGAAGGAGTGTGGAGAAGCGGTACTAGATAGCGAGAAACGTCCTGGCCGCCTTATTCCCGAGGAAATGTGCCAATTGAATAGGAGTGTGGGTACGTTCTAGAGCCAGTCTGCGTGCTCTGGAAGAAATGAAATCTCAGCCCATGTTGGTAATCGAACCCAGGTTTCTTGGTCTCCACCCCATGACCATACTGGCTGACTACCTATTGCGGCTTATGGACGGATGTGCAAGTAGCAGTTTGTCTTTACGCATGGATATCACGCTAAGATATTTCTTTGGTCTTGATTTACGAATCGTAACAAATGTGTTGTTATTACCGTGGATTGTTGATTAATGGCAGTTATATTTATAATCCTTGTCATCCACACAGTTGTCTTAATTTTCATGGCTGGAATCACATTTCGCCAATAGATGGCGTGGAAAACCTCTGTCAGTCATTCTTTTTATTATTATTATTATTTTTATTATTATTATTAAACGCCATATCGTCGCTTAATTACAACAACACCCAGTCTTAAGACTAACAAGATATTTTGCTCTGACTTAAATTCCTAAATGAATATTCACTTCAGGTGTCGCCCAGCGGTTCTACACATGTTTAGTTTTGTTTGCTTACGCACTGTCTTTTCCTTTGTTGACGGCGATTACCGCAGTAACACTGTGCCCTGTTTTTATCACACACTAATAGTGTTTATGGTGCACTTCAGTGTGCTTTGCTTTTAATGATCACTACACCAGCTTAAAAAGGTTTTTCTTTTAAGCCTTCGCACTAGTCCACTGTTGTCGAGCAGCTGGATCGCTTCGACGTTGACTTGGTGGAGAAGACTTTCTTCATGCTCCTTAGCGAACTTTCCAATTTCATTCCTAACCATCTCCGTTTGAAGGTCCCTATGGAGGTCGGCGTTTTTGATATACCAAGGTGCATCAAGGATATTCCTAAGTACCTTGTTTTGAAATCGTTAAATGATGTCAGTGTTGCTCTGTTTCGTGCATCCCCACAGTTGTACGACGTAGTTCCTCACAGGCTTCAATATTTGTTTGTGCAGCATCAGCTTATTGTGTATCGACAGGGCCGTTCTTCCCATGAGTCAATACATTTTCTTGTATTGTAGTCCCAGCTCTTCGCGTTTTTTCTTGACATGTGCCTACAAGCGCAGCTTGGCATCCAGCGTCATACCAAGGTATTTTGCTGTGTTTGAGTGAGGTATGACTTTGTCATTTATAGTTGACATCTTGTGTTGGTAAAGTCAACATGTACCGAGTTGGCTTAATTTAGTCTAATTAACCATTTTCTGGTCCGGCTGTTTACTTTGTCGACTGCTCGTTGTAATTTTTTCTGTAGCTTCTTCAATGCTGTCTCATACTGCCATAATAGCAGTGTCGTCAGCAAAAGTTGCCACAGTAGCTTCTTCAGGTTGTGGAAGGTCGCTCGTGTATAATAGGTACACGATCGGGCCTAACACACTTCGCTGCGGTACTCCAGCCTTCATTTGTTTGAGCTTTGAGTACTCGTCCTCTTGCTTAACTGTGAAGTATCGATCAGACAGATAGGAATTTAGCAATTGTCTGTATTCTGCTGGTAGGAGCTGCTCAATTTTGTGGAAGAGTCCTTCATACCAAACTTTATCAAAAGCCTTGGCCGCATCCAAAAAGATAGAGGGACAGATTTTTTCTCTACTAGTGTCTTTTCTATTATGGTTGTTATTCTATGCACTTGGTCTATCGTCGATTGTTTGTTTCTAAACCCAAACTGATATGATGGTATTATCTGCGTTTCATCCAGTTTTGGTTTTAATCTTTTCAGTAGTTTCTAACAGTTTTGACGGTACTGCTAATAATGAAATTGGTCTGTAAGAAGTAGCTTCAGTAGCTGGTTTTCCTAGTTTCACTATCATAATTACTTCTGCTGTTTTCCAATAGCTAGGTACATATTTCAGTATAAAAGCGGCATTGTACAAATATGTTAGTTTGACAATGGCTTTTTTGGGCATTTATCTCAAGATTTCTCCTGTTATCAGATCAAATCCAAGAGATTTCTTTGGATCTATGTTTGTTTTAATTTATTTGATTATTTCCTTAGGTTTTATTGGAGATATATGGTCAATCTGCGTTTTTACTTTTCTTCTGGCGTTAACCAAGGTTTTCTCTTCGTTTGGTCCGAAGTTCCTGTCCAAATGTTCAGCAAATACGTCCGCTTTTCTTTGCTGTAGTCAGTCATTCTTGCCGGAGTTTATTTCTGACGACTTCGTCGTAGGCTTTTCCATTATCCATTAAAACAATTATCGTCAGTAAGTTAAACTCGCTTTGTGTCTGAGCCTATTAATAATGAAGTTACAGTCTGTCCATAACCACCCTTTCCTGAACCTATTCTAGGCCATATCAAACGTAGGTTCAGGTGCCGTGTTTCTTTTTTCGTGTGATTTCCTTTGCATATCATATATTTTGTGTCCAGAATCAAGCATATTTATACCTTTGCAATTTTCACAATTGCATCTTCCTTATTGTAAATCGGAGCAACTAAGACAGTGTTGTACTCTTTTGAAGCGTGTCCACATCTCCGGCAATGAGCAATGTGATCTGAGAATAGTATCAATCACTTCGGGCAGAAATTTAAAACAGTTCTATATTCAGATCATCAGTTCCAGGTGTCTTGTTTTTAAAAGCTCTTATTGGTCTCTATTTGTTCTTCCAAAGTTATGAGGTGTAGAGGTGAATATGTGTCGTTATAAACGAGTTATAAACGTTCTAACCGAAGAGTCTGTTGTATAGGTAACAGCGAGGAATGTCTGACGGTATATACGAGATGTCGCATAAATCTGTGTCGTTATATCCGGGTTCATCTCTATGTGTGCATTAATGCTTGCCGTAATCTTGTTCTTTTGTGGTCCTGCCATTGTAGCTTATAGTAATCTAGCCACGTGTCTTCTGGAATGGGGTTATATGGCAGTAGGCCTCACTCTTGATTTAGCTGCACCAATACATTTACGTCGTTTCCTGTCTTGCATGTTAAATCATGATATATGGGCATGAAATACTGTAATTTTCCCACATCTCTGTCGTTAAGTGTTCTTAACTTCCCGTTTTATGCGCCGTAACTCTGTACTAAATTTCACCTACCTAACACCAGTGATTCATTGCCTCTTGCCCTCAGACCAAACGGTAAACAGAATTTTTGCACGTTCGCCCGTCTCTTAGTTTGTATCCTGAAAGTGGTCCGCTCAGTCTACCTTGCGGACAGAATGTTGCCCGTAACACAGTGCTGTGTTGACCGCGGAGACACTTGAAATGAGAAAACGTCTTGGAGACTCAGGACCTGTTTATTTATGGAGACATGCATTACATTATTATGAGTGATACATTTTGAAAAACAGGCTAAATATAGCCATTCAACAGCCTAGATTGTGAATTGCATTTTTTTTATTTTTTCTATTATTATCGGCGCATTTTTTTACACGTGATTAATAGAAAAATACACAGCTAAAATTATACACGTGTAATGAATGCAGACCGTGCTTATAAGGTTCATTATTAAGGAGTGAAATATTGTACATTTTACTGTTACATTGCATGATACCTCAGTTAACAGGAAAGAGTAGTTGCAAACGCTGCACAAGTAAGCAGTTCATGTTACTCGAACTATGTCTGAACGTGCAGCGACGTCGCCTCAGAGTTTATTAAACGTTAAAGAATGCTTTAGTTGCGAAGTTGACTTCATAAATTTTACTGTTTGAGGTAAATCACTCTCACTTGCTCACGTACTGATGTCGTGTTTGCTTGTCCGGCTGTATGGTGCCTACAAGTTGAAGAACTACTGCAAGTGGAAGAATTATAACAAGTGAATTAATATACAATTGACAAATATAAAAGTGACTAAAATGATAAAGTGCAGCTGTTCTTTACTGTTAAAAGGTGAGTCTTGTTGACTGCATAGAAATTATTGTTTGGTTGTAAACTTTTGGTCGTGAGCAGAGCAATTTTGGCAATTTTATTTGTTGTACGATTGAACTTCAAATTAAAAATTTACATAACTTACACTGCGATTATATAAAGAGGCGAAGCAACTATTTTAATTAAATTTTAGGTTTAAATTTAATACTTATTAGGAATTTACTGAGTTTACTTAAAGTGATATTGATAATTTATTTGGTAACTTAGAATATAGGTACATTTATTTGGAATTTTGGTTAACTAATTGAGATTTTATTATATTATCTTTGCATCCCGAATTTCGAATCCCCATTGATTAGTTGAGAGTATACTGACGATACTAGTAGATTTGATATCGTCTGGTGGCAGCGATTAGTGATTTGTATAGAGTATTTTATAGAGTGGGAATTCTGTAGTATAATTCCGCTCAGTGCCGAATCGCGGTATTAGTGTAGGCGCACTTATACGCGGGGACACTACACATGCAATAAGTAGCCTATATTTATTCATTCTCCGTTGTATTTGATGAACTGTATGTTGCCCATATACAGACAACATTTTGCCGAAACTGCATTCACTACAAAACCGGACTGCGCAGGCCTGTTCTACGATATTAGGTTACGTACTTTTCAAGATTTGTTACTCTGCAACACTTCTGAACCCAGTGGCCTAGATAAGGCCTCCTGCAGGGGGAAGGTGCTTGCATCGTGGGGCTTCAAAGGAACAGAATATTAAATTTTGTTGTGGGATCGTTGGACGGTATGCCGTTCGTCTGACAGAAGGCAGTAATGCTGGATCGCCGTCACAGCCAACTATTCAGTGGGTGCTCAGGTTTCATACCCCAGAAGCAAAGCGGCCGGGGTGTAAAGCTGACCACTTACCTTCATCTAATGCTGAGGTGAAGAATTGGTGGAGCTACATCTCTGCTCCTCCTATATCCAGTCATGTCGTGTACAGAAACAGCTTTCCTGTACCTGTTATAGAATAGCGTCTACTGGTAGAATGATGCGTGAATGCAAGGGAAATATGTGGCAGGCAGCGGTCGTGGTCTGTTCGTCGGGTGTGGGGGCAAATGGCTAAATATCTCACGATTGCCGATGTCCGCGTTTAATTTCTATCCCAGTACCTACCGAATTCGAACGAATGTTGATAAGTGGTAGTCTTGGCACCATTACAATAGGCGTGAGTCTGGTTTGTATTCCGGAGGTTCAAGATTCGAATCCCGCCGGAGACCAGCTTACCTGAATGAGTTACCCCAGACAAATTGTAGTTCTCTCAGTATGTCGGGGTCACTCAGCATACATTAGGCCTATCTCAGCAGTTAATCCCATATCATTGAGTGTTTACTCGGCTGATCGCAGTGGTTGTCATGTGTAAAGATACTAGCGATGCGTGCGGTGCCAAGCATGAACTTTCAAAATTTGTGTAAGTCATGATTATATCGTATTTTCACCTTAGTAATTTAGGACACGAAACTGGGACCTTTGGGTCTTCCAAATAATATACTCCCAACCGCAGCGTTAATGTTATTTACTGATCATTTTTATTTAACTAGGCTGTCATTAGCTCGAAACTACATGGCGTCGAATGATTGAATGACATCCGGTATCGAAATAGAAAGGATGTAGAAGGAAGGGAGCATAGCGTATGTGGAAAAATGATGCTACTGCACAGGCTGAAATAACATTGTGTTATTATGGAAGGATGCATCCCGGATACTTACTGGCTCACCACGTATAAAAGCGGTAATACAGCGATAAACATACGGGCATCTCTAGGCCTAATGTGATGCTCTTGCTGACATTCAGAATATAAGAAACAGATGTCGGTTTTTTTTCTAAAGAAAAAAGGATGTATATTAAAAGCTGCTGAACCCAAATTATCGAAGTGGTCTAAAATCGTCCCAGTAAGAGTTGGTTCATTTCTTACAGGATAGACAATGTGCCCGTAACGTCACATCGTGGTGCCTTCGCTTGATGTTTGTACCTCCTCGGCTATCCGAAGAGCCTGCCATTTGACTGACAGAGTGTTTTAGTGGCAGTTTAATGTCGCCGGAAACAATAAAACATACTTAGGTCGTCGTGCAAAATGCCCTGTATTTTTGCCCGAAATTAACAACATTCGGATTTTCGCGACAGATTTCCATAGAAGTTTCCAGTATCATTAATGGAAAACCGTGCAATGGGAGTCGCGCTGATACATGCGGACAGATGGACGGACACAACGAATTTTATCAGGCGCTTTTCGCGACTGTGCGAACGAGCCTGATTAAACAGAAGATGTATGTCGGTGGCAATTGAAATGCTTTGACGTAGGAAGATACTGCACCCGAATTTCGTGCAGTCTATCAGTTTTTAACCGAACTGATCTCTTTTTATATAATCTTTTGAAGGTCTTGCGGCTTGGCCATGTCTTATAAAAGGTAGTTCCGAGAGTCACGATGCTGATATATCAGTCTCTCGGGACGTGCCACTCCCTCACAGTAGTCCCCAAAGCAGCGTGCTCTTCTTTGCTCCGAGGTTAAATTTATACTCTCTAATTGGCAGGCGGTAATTGAATCTCGTAACGTAGTCAAAACACGCTTAAACAGAATTAGCGAGTTTTTTTTATAAATTTCCATTCTGAGATACAAATGAGCGATAATTATGGTACAGTTGGGAGAAACGTAGCTCCGGCTAGCGAGAAGTAAAGAATAAAAAAGGAATATTTGATCGTGATCGTAACAAAGCCATGCAAACAAGATGGCACCCACAGTGCGTAAGCAATTAAATATTTATTGACGTCTGTTGCCTATTCATAGGTGGAAAGCAAACATGGAAATTGTCATGTAGTATTGTCATCACCCTTTGTTCTCCATATTTATATTTGCCATATTCTAAAAGAATTGCCAGACTTTTATGAAACTTTGCATCGAAATGGTGCCGACTGAGTAAAAAAAAAAACCGTTCAGCTATATACGTCGTGAGTTACAATGTATAGGCCTGAATGATATGATCTGTATAGCTGTGCTTCTGCGGCTGTACAAATGTGTATCTAAAATTTACTGAAGCCATTTTTACAGAAGTGTGGTTGTAACCGTATAACAACGAGAAAATTATCTGTGCTTTGTACGTTGTAATGATGGTATTCCTTTTTCTGCCCAGAACCTTCTATTTCATCCCCTCGATACTCCTACAGGCTTCCATTGTCAGCCTTCAGCACAACCTGTTCCTACGAGCCGTTCCTTCCAATGGATCGGTCCGTATCGTGCCAGATGTACAGATTAGGGGGTAACCATCGAATGTTGCATGCCGTATTAACTGCAGTATGCTGAGTGGCTGTAAAAAGTTGTAAGAACGTAAACAACTGTGTCTCGTGTGTGACGACAGACTAAAGTTTAATGTTATTTGGGCAGTTACTGTTGTTCAGACCACATCGCAACTCAGAAGGGCACGTAAGCCCGTTTGCTGCTCATTAACAGGGCACTGTAGTGGCAGTACCCCAAGGTCCAACACTTCTCATACCAAAGATCTCCCAACCCGACACGGTATTGATCGAGCTTCGTCTTCCTCTAATTCTCACAAACGACCTTCTTACGATCTGACTTAGTTTGCAGTTTTTAACGACGTGTCAGTGCGTCATTATACCGGGCCATTATTTTGTCCGACAAATATTATTTGTCACTTTTCAGACCGTTGCGTAGCAGGAGCAGCGCAGGGAATGCCGCTATTTCATTTTGCCATTACTCGTGGTCCACGCTATTTATTTCAGTGTATTCCGGGCTATAAGAATTTTTCAGTCATTTTATTTAAAGAAGTTTCTCTGAAGTTTTAGGTCATTGTATAGAAGTTAATATTAGCCTTTTAATAACCATTTTTAAAGGTGCTGGAAATTATTGTCTTCCTTTCTTAAACACGTGTCACATCTGCTGGTGAACCTGGATTTTTTTTTTCAGATCATCTCGAATATTAGGATTATTACTCTACGCTTTATTCTTTAAAATGACCCACATGTAAAAATCGCACGGGTTCGGATTCGACGAACGAGGAGGGCACAATTCCCAGCCTTTTATACAGTCATCAAAAGACTCCCCAAACTATATAATCGTCTTGCTGAGAAAAGGTATAGTTACTCGTAATGGGACAGGTATTCAAAGAATGGCGCCAGAATGTGACATCGGTGTGAATTAATGTTCTCAAAAAATGGACCATTAATCCTTGTTGCACTCATAGCACACCCCACACCAACCTCAACGTCATGTACTGGCACTTCGTGGAGTGACACAGAAAAAATAGTATTATGAGAATTCACGTATCCACTAAGTTAAAGTTAAATCCATGAAGGTATTAGTTCGCATAATTCAGTTTTGCTTCACGAACTACGTCATGGAGTTGTGAAATCACGTTTGTGTTATATGGATGCAGTTATGTTGTATATCGCATGGTGACACAGACCTGACAAATCCTCTTCTGTGACGAGGGCGTAGTCGAGACGGCGAGTGAGTCATTTGCCACATGATAAGCGAGCTGTCATTTAAATACGATATTTGTTGGGTAAATTAAGGACCGCGTGTACCGATTGCACGATAGTGAACAATGATCATTAAGAAGCGTGAAAGGACGGGATGCCTAATTGTGAGGCACTTGGCGGGCATTTGCTTGTAGGAACTGTGGAAAACCTCAAAAAAGTCAATAGCCAGGACGAGAGTTGAACCACACACTTCTTGAATGCACATGAGGTTTATGTGTGTATTTATTTATTCACTTATTCATTTATGGTTTATGTAATTATGTCACTTAGACCAGCCGGTATGACGTCGGACGGTTTGAGGCGTTGAACCCAGAATTAGATGAAGCGTGAAAGAGAGCATCATTGCCTAATTTAACGCAATATTTCGGCGTTTTCCTGGAGTGTCTGAGGAAAACCACCTTAAATCTTAGGTTAGTTGGTGGCTGGGTCAATACCGATCCGAGCACGTCCTGAGAACAATACAAGTACTGTACACCGTCACATTTGTTTCTGCGTGTTCTAAGAGCTTACCACTGAAACTCTGAGAGCCTGTATTCCTTGTCTAACGTTGCCAACGGCGTGAAGTTAACTACGCTATGGCTCTACTGCCACATGGGTTGCAGAGCAATCCGTCACGATCAGCATCCCTCCGGATACCCTTCAACGCAGGGAGTCCTGTTTGCTTATCATGTGGTGTATCACTGTAAACAAGTATCGTCACTTCCGTAAGGAAACCACTGGCCACATAGTGTGTACTGTTTGTTCATGCAATACTACGATCTAAATAACTAAACTCTTTTAATCGTAATGGTTGCTGTAGGCACCATCAGTCCTAGAATTAAAACAATTCTACACTCTGCATATTCAGGGCACTTATGTGTTTTCTGTGCATCTCAGAACAAACAGTGATTATGTCCATACACAACATTAACTGACTGACTTTAATTATTAACCAACAAATGCATTGTATAAAATTTCACATTAAAACACTTAAAATCGCTGCAACATGTTTCGATCCTAAGATCGTCCTCAGGGAGCTACGTTGTTCCTTGCTAAAGTCATTTTAAAAACATTCACAAAGTAATTTCATTATATTAACAGGGTGTTGTGGCAGCATATCGTATTGTGTAAGAGTACGTTGTTATGATCGAGACGAAGTGTGCCAACTTAGAATAGTTCTGAGCTGACTCATGTACCAGTAACACGGACAGCAAGAAGAGTAAAGTCTACATACAAGTATCAGATCTCACACATAGACACAAAACGTACACAGGAAATAGCACTTGATAATATTAGAAAATAAAAACATATTCAAAACGCATATAGTGTGTACAGCGTCATAGAACTAAATACAGTACATTTGTATGCCGTAGTGGGACATGTAGCCAACGCAAGAAAATTCATACTATAGCAGTTTCAATCATTATTCTATTTTGAACCCTCAAGAAATAATTGTAAGGCTTTAAAAAATATTTTTAAAAGATTTAGTATAGTAATCACAACGACAACAACCCCAACAAGTGAAGCTACCAACAAAAGCATTATTTATACAGTTCCAAAAAATCGTAAGAGATGAAATGTGAGATCTCACCCGAAGTGTATGTAGTATTTACATCATATTTAATTATAATAATTTTTTACCCTCAGTGTAACGATGGTCTGCTAGACCGCAGCATGCACGTGTAGCGTTGTGTTACGTAACAAACCCAATAGATTACCAGCTACCTTGTACTTTACTTGTATTTTAACCCTTTGAAGGTTAAAATTAAGCTACATTTTATATAAATATTCAGTTCGTACCTCATAGAGAACACTGTGCTTCCATTAGGAAAACCAACCATCTAGTTGTGTTTAGGGAAGTAATGGTTGTTTATTTAGAGAATCATACGGAACCTGTGATTATACTCACTTATTTACATACTCTTTGGCTCCACGGCCCTCCGAGAGCCTAGGCCTCTTGAATTATGGACAACCCTTCTTCCCTATAGAATATACTATGCGGAAAAAACCCAGAGTATTTATTGTTAATTATAGCTCGCAGTGTATATATATATAATGACCATAAGGCTTTAAAATGTTAATAATAATAATAATGTGATGTGGTGGTGGTAGTTGTTTGTGTTTTTGTTTCTCGCCAGCAGTTTGCTGTAGCCATGTAGACTTGCATTTGGAAGGTAGCCGGTTCAACCTCGGACAGGACAGCAGTTGTTTCTCACCCCAGACACATGCCGACATAGCATCTCAATTACGCCGCTTCCTTAACGAATCCTTTCCAGTTCAGCACTCAGCCGTCATCCCACCGAGGACGTTATAGTGTCTGTAGTACTGGCAGCATCGCAAAATAAACAACAGAAAATTGTAAATGTTTCTTTCGTTTGGTGCTACATGATTCTACTGCAAAGTGAATCAATATCCAATAACCTGAATAGTCACACACGAATTCTCGAAACTAAATGGCCTCGGTAAATTCGTAATGACCTTATTAAGCGTTAAGGAGCTGTAGCCACAATTGTACTGTACAAAGGGAGCTGGAAAATCAAGAACGTAGTGGTAGCATCATTGGCTGTCAACGTGTGGCAGAATGGAAGACGAGTTTTCGTTATGGTCTAGAAATTTCGAAAGACTAAATGTTTGTGATATATAGTTAAATTAATGTGCCTCAGTCAGGCTAGATGAAATAAGGTCTTTTGGAATTTCAAGAGAATCCATGAAACAGCTTACTATCACGTCCGGTCTAAGCAGCTCACAGATTTGGATTGCCCTGCTGATAAAAATGTGGTGTATATTTTTACGCGCGTTTGAAAAATTCCGAGAAGCGACTCTTAGCTTCGTCATGTCTGTCTGTCCTTCCATTTGTCCGTATGGAACAACTCGGCTTCAACTGGTCGTATTTTCATGATATTTTATTTGAGATTTTTTTTTTTCGAAAATATGTCCAGAAAATTCAAGTTTCATTAAAATATGACAACAATAACGACTACTTTGCATGAAGACCAATATACGTTTTTAATCGTATCTCGCTCAGTTCTCCTTACAATGAGAAATCGTTCAGACAAAAGTCGTAGAGAAAATCAAAGCACACATTTTAGATTCAGTAAGTTATTTTTTCGAAAGTCGTGCCGTTTGTGAGATAACGTGGAAAAACCTTGTCTTGCCGGGCAGGCCGCAGGTGACATTGTAATGCGAAGCAGAGAAAAATTCTATTTGCCTGAAGGATAAGTACGGCAAGAGTACAGACACCCACTCATAATTTTGATTACTATTTCTTCTTCGCGGCAACAATGTTTGCGCAGACGCACCCATTGTTACGTCATACGTGCAGTGCCTGTCTTGTCTGCCGTTTGTACAACGTCGATGCCAGTACGTTCGCGTCTCAGACTGAATGGTGTCGAATGACTGAACGATTGGTGGATTGTGAATTCGAAAACAGTTCGGAACGAAAGAGACCGCGGGCTATTTTTAGGTACTGTCCGGTAGTTTGTGTCTCAGCACAGGTAGGAACCGGTGTTGTTCCAAGCACAAGACAGAATGTTTTATTGCTTAAGTGGCTTTTTCGGTACTCTGGTTATTGGCCACATTCCATTCTTGCCATTTTTTTTTTGTGTTGTGTTCGTCTATGTTGTGTAGGTAGAGGCTTGCAATGGACTGATCCCCTTTCCGAAAAGCCGCGCGCAATTTCTAAAGATCCATCTGTTCATAATTAACCCGGAATTACAAGAGGACAACATGAGATCTGAAGAAAAGGTTAAGTTCACCCTATAACATGCCATGAAGGCCCAGAGGGGGATAGAGGTATATCTATACTCATTCTTTAGCCTCGGCGCTAGATGGAGGTGGGTGGTCTTCGCCACGCCCCGGCCGCTTTACCTCCGAGAAAGAGACCTCCTGTCCACTGTATAGGATGAGGCTGGTTGGGCCTCGGGGAAAGTCTGGATGGGTACGGAAAATCTCCCACCGGGGTTAAATCCGGGCAGTCCAGCCTGTAGAGAGTCCCTGTACCAACTACGCTATCCCGGCCACCTGCTACCTCAGGAACAGCACCTGAAAAGTCATTAGGTTTATAACTTTCAGAGCCCATATTTATGACCGAAATTGTAGGAAGCCTCGTTGTGATAGCCCTGTCTGTTATTTGTGTTGTGCACCGTTGTCGGACATCAGTCTTTATCTGAGGCAGTCCGTGTTTATTTTTGGGATCTGGTTCTGTTTATCGAGTCCAGGTGGTTGCTTTTTACAGCTTACAATTCAATTAGCCAGTTAGTTTGAGTACAAACATTTAGCTGGGCATAAACTTAGTGAATGAACATAGAATCGAGTGATATAACTGTACGAAACTTGAAATGTATTGAAATGATACACAAACAGTTATTTCGTAGCTGTCAGCAACCCCACTGTGTCCCCACTGTAAAGACCAGTCGATTTTGTTGTTTCGGTGAATAATCATTGTTTATTCTGAGAGTCTTACTATATGCAGGAATACGCTGTATGGGAAGTTCAGTGATTTCATGTAAAGCCATGTGTTACTTACATACATACATACATACATACATACATACATACGTACTTACATACATAAATACATACATACATACATACATACATACATGCACACACACACATACATACATACATACACACAATACATACATACATACATACATACACACACACATACATACATACATACATGCATGCAATAATTACTGTTCATTAGCGTTAAAAACTTTGTATAACAATGGGAGAGAGGTATTGAAGAGCAGATTTGGATTTAACAGATGCTGAATACAGCGTGCATACAGTGGACGCCCTTTAAAGTAGGAAAGTCCGAACTGTATGAAGACGAGAAACATGACAGTTTTATAAAGAGGATTACGCGACTTACTGCAGTGCATATGCCTGGATTGTGTTTAAATTCCGGATATTACATAGCGGCATGAAATAATGTTTACTCTACATGAACGAACGTCGTTTGGTAAATAATTTAATTGCCACAGAGACGCAAGATTCGTGTATTTTTAGCAAACACAAATTAAGTAGCTTCATCTTTAAACTGTATATGAGTGGAAAAATTAGATGCCTTACCAACTGGCGTTAGAATTGGTGATCTTGGAGTATGTGACGCGAACCAATGAGAGTGATTGGGTGTGTGCTATTGACCGGTAAGAATGGTGATGATGTTATGTAATTTGAAGGGTGTGAGAGAGCCATTGACACTAAATGCACAGAAAATATATTCTGCCATTGCAACTGCAAATAACAAATATTTAGTGCAAATTATATTAACCACTTTCAAGTGAATGAAGACCCGTCAACATGTACGATCAGTGCTGCAATGTTTAACCGCTGCTCCTAGTGTCAGCAAGGATCCGTCTGTCCGTAAGTCCGCATTTTGAAACATCTGAAGCATGAAATTGTTCCACGCAAAAGTCCATTTCCTAGCTCATAGTATACAGGCTGCGCCTTCAGTATTCATTATTGCCTTTTGTGGAAACAGTTGTTTGTTGTGAGAATCACGAAGCGCACAATAAATGCGCTGTTTGGGTCAAACGCAGTTTTATAATGTTCGAAGCTTGTGGTACACATATCACGCGTACCTTTAATCTCCGGCCTCAGCACGGTGGCTGTCGCGTGGGCTATAATCCCATACGCAGCCTGCTTCCACATGGAGTTAATAGTCTTTATTTCCCCTGCAGTTAAACTTACCTGATACTCTAGAAGAGCCCCGAAGTGGTCTCTTATAGCTTCTAAGCAGGCCTCGCACCGTCCGGAAATATTTCTGGATACACGACAAAGCTCTTACATTGAAAGTTCTGGCAAGGAATGTGTGGTTCACCCCCCCTCCCCCAGTATAAAGTCCGTCTTTGTGTCCGCCTTATTTACTTACTTACGTACTCCATGCAGCAGAGTCCTTCTTGAGAAGCTAACAGGCTTTCAGCTAGTCAAGAAATTCCCTGCATTTTATGGAGCCCGAAGATTCATTACCGCAGTCACAAGTGCCCGCCACCTGTCCCTATCCTGCCAGCTCGATCCAGTCCATACCCCCACATCCAACTTCCTGAAGATCCATCTTAATATTATCCTCCCTCCGCCACAAATAATAATCCCACGGATTGAAGTCTGGTGATCAGCCAGCCGTAGCTGTCTAATGAATGATGTCAAGGTTAGCAGAACGTAGCGGTAGGGATTTGTTGGTTCTTCGAAAAATACAGGCCCTACGGTACTGCGCGTCCTCACTGTGCCGCGAACATGGATCAGAGTTGTAGACCGAAGTCTAAGGTTACGCAAAGGAAAATCATGACCTGCTTGGGAGGAACACCAGTGTCCGTTAGTGTGGCTCTTTGCCTTCCCGTTTAATGTAAGCCATGCCTCGTGCGAGCAAAACCTTAGTGACGGATCAAGAAATCAAATGGCTGTCGATTCTTGAAACCACCTGCAATACCGGCTTCTCGCTTGCCAGTTGAGCGGAACGGCTTGTTGCACGGCGTACTTTTGAAGGAATTGTTGCCCTGTATCTCTCTTGTAAAGGATAGGCGAAAAAAAAAATTTCCGTATTTAAGAGACGTAAAGATGTTCCATATGAACTCTGAACATTTATTGATTAAGTAGCTTCCCTGCACTTAACTTTTCAGTGTAGTAAGTCAGAGAACTAACATGCAGACTGCGAAGGGTATTTGATTTAACGAAGTTCACGTTAGCCGTGAAGGGTATGTGACGTAAGGCACTTACATGCACTTACCAGCGAAATGTAAGAGATAAAGGAACTTCCACGTGAATTACGAAGGGTGAGTGATGTGAGAAGTTCCATGTACTGTGCAACTTAGTAAAGATCCAAGTATTGGGGATTTTTACATCCACTGGCGTTGCCTTTGTGACAGTGCACTCAAACAAGCGTAGTTGCTTCGCTTTTATAAGGCGGTAGTAGACACAGTGTTCGTAGTCAACGTACGTATAACGTAACATTGTGGCACGTTCGCGTAATGTTTATACCTCCGCGGCTATCCTGATAGCCCTATACCATTTCATTCCAAGAAAGGGCCTGTATGGCGATGCATTGTCGCTCGCAACAATAAGACATACTCGGGTCTCCATGTAAAGTGCCCGATATGTTTGTCCGACTTTAACAAAATTTGGATATTTGGACAGATTTTCATAAAAGTTCCCCATACCAAATTTCAGGGAAATCGCTCCAGGAGTAGCCGCACTGATACAAGCGTACAGACGGACGGACATGACGAAGCTAATATGCGCTTTTGCGACTATGCGAATTCGCCTGAAAAGAGAGAATTTTGTACGTGTCGTCAGTGAAGGCCCTATTCACAGGCAAAGTGGGGAGCAGAGGTACAGCTTCACTCGTTCTTAATATGGCATTGAGTTGTGTGAACAGCTTCACGCTCCGGCTTCTTTATTTACGGGTAAAGAACGCCGGTAACCTTTGAATAGGAGGTTGAGTTGACAGCAGAGTCGGGCTGGACGTTCTGAAGAAGAGAAACACCTCTTGCCCCTGGTGCCGAGTGAAAAATTAGAGTCCTGAGAAGAGCGTAAGCAGGTTTGCGAGTTAACTAGTTGAGGCATTTCGAGAGATTCAATTTGTATTAGTCACATCGCTGTGTCTGAAGCACACGGTGCACGTTAAGTAAAGTATGGCCGTCTACTGACGTAAGAGCGTTCTATCGGCTTAGGTTTACAAGAAGATTAAAGCCCTGTTGCAATATCCTGCAACGGCTGGCCGAGCGATGTCTGCATAACCATGCTATATCCTGTAAGGACCGTGGGTCGTACCACAGCAACGAATTGTTATAGGGAATGCCGTGTTCGAAAGGCGAATATTCCCCAGCCTTGACGGGGTCACAGGTTAACAGCTAGATGATGGTAGGATTTTTGTTAGCGGTTGGGGTTCATAATCGTTTGTTCACAGGGCATTTCACTGATAAAAGAGATGACTCGTCCTTCGTGCACACCTTCAGAGCCTTGACCCCTTCCGCACATATTCTCAGAAGAACTTTTCAAAACTCGTATTTTTATGGTAACGTACCGATTGAAGGCGCGTACCTTCTGCTGTCGCTAGGTAAGTAGTATCAGACGGTTCAAAGGACTGTGGTGCGCTCCCCTGCAAGTGTGGCTACTACTATGTTTCGAAACTTCGGGAACATACCAGGAGTCTTGCAGGTCAGAAATACATCTGAGAACTCCAGATCTCTCAATTTGAAGTTCTTTGTTCCTCTTGATGCAGTCTGGTGTGTCTGGAGAGCACACGCGGCAGAGAGAAGTTTGGTTTCATCATGTGACATGTAGTAACATGTTTTCATATTTGAAAATAAGACTTACTTTATGTACCACCAGCTGTAACAATAAAAAATTCTGCGTTCTGCCCACGATGCATTTATGTGTTTTGCGTGGATCACAGAACAAACAGGGATTATTTCTCTGTACAGCAATGACTGGTTTTTATAACCGAGGCAGAGAGTGTTTACAGCGTGGTACGACCTGGGTCGTTATATTAGACAGATAAAGTTTCGTCCTTAAAGGATTCTGGTGGTCTGTTTTAGGTACTGCTTATGGCCCAAGGGGCACAATCAAACACATACTTCATAATTCATAACACGTCATATTTATCTTTGACTTCACAGTTGTAAATATTTATTACACAGCTTAAACTTGAGTAAGGCAAGATTTTAGTATAATTAAGGCTCAAGAATCAGTGATCATGGACAGTATTATTACAAATTGTATTGCAGTAGTTAGGCCTACGCCTTTAGATAATATATCCATAAGTATACACAGAAAATTATGGCATTAAATGTTTATAAAATAGACGAGAAAAATTATGTGGCTTACCTGCTGGTTAGATGAAATTTAGTATTTAGAGCAATGAAACAAACAGCTATTACAAACGTCACTGCAGGTGACATCACAGCGCCATGCAGACGTGTGGAGCAGTGATACAGTCCCATGTATTGTTACTGGTATTACTTAATACAACCAGTTTTACTAACATTGCACTGACAGAAGATGATTTGTGTAGTGGGTGTAACACAAGCAGGATGTATAGGTTCTACACTTGGAACACAGTAAGGCAGAATCATGCATTCATTTTGTGACACTTCGTAATTTTCACTCATTTTTTTGTCCTACTTATAAAACAAGGAGGCCTGTTCGTGCTGAGGAATGAAAGTTTAATATAACAGCCGTTAAAACGTTGTATGAAATACCATTATGTGTTGTAGGCCTGTGCCATGTAATATACCGCAGTTCAATATGCGCCTACCGGACAGCATAATCTAGTAGTAATACGGGGAGAATATTTTATGAACGATTTCCTGTTTTGTAAGATCAATCTGAATATGTAAAAAAAGGTAAAGCAGTCCCGTTACAGGCCTGGAGTGGCCCAGAGGGTTCCAGGAAGTTAAGGTTCCCAGATTTAATGAAAACGGCACAGGATAGTGGTAAGGTTGTCAGCCTTACGCACCGGCCGCCTTTACCCCCAGGAAATGCTCTTGGTACTCATTTCTGTTAGAGGCTGAGTCGACCCCAGGGCCATATTGCGATCGGAAGAATTTTATGTTAATGAAAAATTCCAATGACACCAGCTGGGATCGAACCAGCGACTTTCCGATTTGTGGCAGAGCATCTTAACCACTGTGCTACCGCGGTCCCCAAATCTGAATATGTCCCCGTGCCAAAGTTCCGAAACATGAAGGCGTCTGGGAAATGCAGATATAGTTCCACGTATTGTTACCCTCGGCACCTGCGGGCGTGGGACAGTCACATGTGTGTCCATACGTCACGAGCGATGAACGTTGCATCATCCCGTGCAATGTTTGCGGCTGCTGTGGGGGGAGGGAGGGGAGCACCCACGAGCTGAGCATTGAGAACTGTTATTTCGAATCGATCGACTTGAGCGTTCGAAACGGCTTGAGAATATGCGTTTCCAGAACCGTCCATATTCATTGCAGAGTGGTCTCAGCATAACATCATGTCACAATACGAGTTTATCTTTCACATGTTTTCCTACCTAAATTTTGTTTGCATTTCTCGTCTCTTTCCCGTACGTGCTGTATGTCCAAGCCATTTACACTCTATTTATTTGGTTACTCTCATATTTAGCAAAGTGAAATGCTACAAGTTATGGCTCTTTGCATGTTCTTCCAGCTTTTTGTTCCTTCCGGCCTACTTGCCCAGACGCCTCCTGTAAGGACTAATATGTAAGCCAATACGGTAAGCTACTTGGGATCGCAGGCAAATACATATGACAGGTTGACTAGTAGCTATAAAGGCAAGGGGTGAAGGTAAAGGTAAAGCAGTCCCATTACAGGCCCGAGGTGCCCAGAGGGTTCCAGGAAGTCAGCCTTACGCACCGGCCGCTTTTTAGCCCCAGGAAATACGCCTGGTACTCATTTCTGTCAGAGGCTGAGTCGACCCCAGGGCCATAGTGCGATCTGAAGGATTATGTCAATGAAAAATTCCAATGACACCATCTGGAATCGAACCAGCGACCTTCTGGTTTGTAGCACAGCACCTTAACCACTGTGCTACCGCGGTAAAGGCAAGGGGAACTGTGTTAAATAAAGAATTTGACCCCGCGTAATATGAAATGGTGCTTGAGTAATGTTCATTCTAACCGAAATCCGTTTTTTAATAGCTTGTTGCTGTTATTTCGCTAATTCTTTATGCAGAGATGAGCCATTATTACTAGTACGGAGCCGGAATAGGTTCTATCGACGTGACTACAGGCAGGGAAACTCTATGTGAAAAATTATGTATTTAAAAAAAAAGTGCCTTAATGTCATCCCCTCTGGCTTTACAAGACACGCCACATTATTAAAACACATTCGGCGCAGCTAGCCGAATCGAGCCCAGTCGAGTAGAATCGAGTCTGACGGATCAAGGTTTTGCTGCAAGGGTAAACTGGCAGCTTCACACTGGGTCGGACTGCACTGAAGCAGTGTGACTGAGCTATATAGGAATTCGTTGTCAAATAAATAAGTCCGCGCCTTGCAGCGTTTTGGATAGTCACGTTCGACTCCATCTGGGCTGGCGTCGGCTCGGCTCGACTCGATTGGGGTAACGTGCCGCATCCCTAAAACCGAGTCGCTATTTTCTCATGTAAATGTGGGTGTAGTAAATGCAAATAGTAAGTTCGTGGGCCAGGGAGCCCAAAATTTACCAGATCATCGTAGTACACAGATTTCGTTTTGTGTTCAACACAGTAGTTAACTACTGGGCAATCAAGAAACTATTAATTCCATGATAGTAATTGTTAAGTATCTTGGAAGGAATCCACCACTAACTAAAATACGAATATTTAGTAATAAGATAACATCTATAAAATATATGGATGAATAACATACAACAAGTGAATTTGTTTTATCACAGATTCATCAAAAGTACAGTAGCAGCATTCTGGTCTCTGCATTTCATCTTTACTGCTAGTTCGCAGAGAGGTGCTAAATATGCGATTTGTTGCAGTAACTGAGGCAGCCTCGCACAGTTGTTCAGTGAATTCGCCACCGTTCATGGAGTCCGAATGCTCAGTTTGTTCTTCACAATAACCTGCCACTGGCTCTGGCAATTATTTACGGTCCTCACATCTACGTCAATATGCCCAGACTTTCCTTAAAATTTTGTATGCATTTTTTGGTTCTCCCATGCGTGTTACACGTCCCGTCTGTCTTATCCTTTTTTTCTACTTGAAGACTAATTTGCCCTATGTTTGCTGAAGGATACGAACTACGAAGCTTTTCGCCGTGCAATTTTCTCTCTGTTCTTGTTACTTTCTCATGCTCCTACATTCTGTTCTCCATTTTGTTCTCAGACATCCTTAAGCCACGTCCCCCCCCCCCCCCAAGGGAAACCCCCCCATTTTTAATCCCCCCAAAAAAAACCCCAAAAATTATAAAAAAATTTTTCACTTTTAATTTCAAATTTTTTAAAAGGAAAAAGAG
>Ga0136643_10003710_pt1 | contig 20695 bp, 17 predicted proteins | sample TergutLab28metaG_FD_96883 | JGI IMG/M metagenome (GOLD analysis project Ga0136643, IMG submission 96883) | Labiotermes labralis P1 segment gut microbial communities from Petit-Saut dam, French Guiana - Lab288 P1 (version 3) (version 3) | ecosystem: Host-associated > Arthropoda: Insects >...
AGCTCAGCACACCACATGCAGTAACATACGTCTTGTTCTCCTGAAGATGGGCATAATGATGCCCGAAACATGTTGAGAAATTGTTAAAAATAAACATCTAACTGTTGCATCTCATTGGTTTTCTCTCTCACTTCACATATTTTCATTTTGTATTTGCTCGTGTAATTTTGTAAATTGCCTAACCTCATGTTTTGAAATGGAGAAGGAAATTAATGATATCAGGCCTGTCCAACCCATGGGATGTGGGCTGCACCTTTGTTTATGTCAGAACTCTCCAACTCAGGGTATGTGGGCTGCATGTTTGTTCCTATCAAGGCTGTCCAACTTGTGGTATGCAGGGTTCCATTTCTGTGGCCTGTGATAGTATTCTTCCTTGTGTGACACAAAACCTGTTAATACTTCCCTGCCATTTAGAAGTGTCAGTGAATCTTGTTGCACTAACTCTCCAATAAAGTGCCTACTGAATATGATGTGTAATTTTACAGTTGATTCCACAGATGCCCAATAAATGACTGCATAGTAGTATGCAATTCTGATACATTCCAGGCAACCATGATTGATTAATTTTTAGGGACTGTTGATCCTGTAACTCTGCTGCATACTCCAATTGTGTGCTCATCACAGTCACATTGCATGACCACTGAGATACAAAAGGTCATGTGTTTCTTTTTTTCTGTTGATTGGTCATCCTCTTAACATGTGCTAGTCTGATCATTAAAGGATTGATTCTTGTATGTGGAAAAAATTAATTTTTATAATGTGTCTCACAGGTAGGTACCATGCAGTCTTTTCAGTACTTGCAGTTGGACAGCCATACCTTATAGTTACGTAGTTTGCTTTATGTCTTCTCTTAAGCTGATGCTGGTAGCTATGCCAAATGAGGAGTGTTTGATCATGAACTGTTCTAACCCACAAATCATAGCAATTAATCCCACCAAGTACCTGGATTTATGTCTGTGCAGCTGTGGGCCATATATGGGCTGTTCCTTTATCCATGACTGAGTAGAAATTTCTGTGCTGTTTAATGCTGATGGCTAGAGGAAACTGCCTAATATAGATAAAATCAATCAATTGATACATAAAGAAACTGGGAAGCAAGACAAATACTTTTATTACACCACATGAAAAGCAGGAGCACTGAGTTTGAGGAATATATACATCAGTGACACATCAGATCTCTGTACAGATTACAAAATATTATAGCTTATGCATTCTTGGATTTCCTTCACTACTGTGTCTAGTAAATCATAAATGTGGACCCAGTACTTGACATACACGAAACTTGCCATTAAGGTCTTACAGGAACCAAACTAGTGATTATTACACGTTCTGAAGGTAAAAATCAACAATTCAATATTTCTCTGTCAGTCAATTTGCCACTATTAGATACTGTTACAAGTATCTTGGCAACAGATTCCTTATGTTCACAGCAAACATATTCCTCTTACAGAATGTTCACAGGCTGCAGATTCCTCTTTCAGTAGATGTATACCTTAAAAGTTTTCTGTCTAGTTTTCGGAAGGTGTGTATATTTGTCTGATTGTTTGTACATTCTATAAATGCTCTTGTTTGCAAATTTAAGATACAAAGTTCCAGTCTTCATGCTTGCAGTGTTTATACCAGTATTTGTTGGTTGATCAGCAGGTCATTTCAGTTAATTCTCTACATCTGCAAGTTTCATAACTGTTGTCAATAGGGGGCACATTATGCAACCCACAATACTTAACTACTTTTCAGTTGTCCTACAAAATACAGTGTAGGTTGTTGGTGAATCAGTTAGCTGCTAACAGCTTGTCCAGTATGTCTGAAATGCATAGACTTGATAGTCAAAAGTACTTACTTCTGTCTTACATACAGTTGCCTGTCAGAAGATCTGTAGGTAAGTACCTGTGAATGCTGAGCAGTAGGGCTGCCAGTAACACCTGTCAGTAAGTCAGTAATTGCTACTTAGTATCCTATGAGTTTGGTGACAGCCTGTCGGTTGGTTTGAAATTCACAGAATGCTTGTACTGACCAATGCTTGGCTTGCAATGCACTATTGTAGGTGGTTTCCCCAATACGGTGGTGGCTTTAAGAAGTGGAGCCAATGGCAGGTCCCCCTCAGTGACAGTGCACTGCTACCGCCGAGACAGCCAGCCCCTGCTGCAGCAACAGCATATCCCCTGTACGTACCATTGTGTGTTTTGACTGCTGTGTCTGTGTTTTGGTTTGTTTTGTTATGTTTCGGTGTTGGCTTATATTGGACATGATCTAACAAATTCACCAAATTAAAGATAAATTTGTAACATCTTACTGTGCATATGTAAGCCCCATTGTATTGAGAGAATGTGTTCCACATTGGTCACCTGACCTATATCAAAGCAGGGGAAATATTAATTATACAGGAATGCCATATTTATGTACATTCATTATGCATAACGCCTTATTTATGTAATATTCCCTGTGTCAGAATGCCATTATTTATTGAACACATGAGGTAGTCTGAAATAGGGGCACCAGTGTTTTTGAGGAACACAACACAATTAAATTTGAATCCCCCATATAAAACATGCTGTAGCCTCTTTAATAATCGCAGCTCACTTCCCTGTATAAGTGAGGAAGTCAGCTGTGTACTGTTGAGTTTGTAACTGTGTAAGTTTGTACAGGCTGTGGTAATTTTAATTATCTCTGTGGTCTGTTCCTTGCTAATGGATATACAGGTCTTACTGAAACACCTTGGCACACTCTCTGTCACTGACATTCTTTTAACATGAAATATGCTGATGTGATATATTTAATGATCATGTCACTAGCTCATACTACATAATCACAAACCCATAATAGCAACATATCCCAGTTTGTGTTACAAACAAAGCTGAACACATTGCACTGAAATGTATTTCAGACCACTGTAGGAGACACAATACATACGCAGTGGATATATTTGTGTTGATGGCATGAAGACCTGAACTTAGAAATGCACTGACTCAGACATGCAGAACATGCATTTTCTCCACAGTAGGTGCAGTAAGTAAACTGCATGACCATCTGATTAAGTAAACGATATTACTTCACTTTGTATGTCATTATTATATCTCCACGATTCAGTTACCTGCACCTTGTTTTTCTTTAAACAGGATGGGCCATGTGAAAATTAATTTTTTGTTGTGGCTTGTGGGGACAGCTACATCCTTTTCATTCAGACTACTGGAACTGGAAACTACACTCCAAAGTGAAATGTCCTCTACCTCCCTATCCACTGACCTACTGACTGTACTGTCTGTTTACAGTGTCAGGGGTGGGCATGTCCACACCATATCTGCGTCACCGCCAGTCATCAGCTTCTACTCAAGAGGATAATGTGCGGGTGCCACCAAGGCCACAACCCCCCCACTCTGCTCTCAGCCATGCTACGGGCTCATCCTACTACACCACTCCATCACCCCCTGTACATTCCAGTGCCCCCTTGCACACGCAACCCCCTGTCACACAGACCTCTGATAATGTGAATCCTGAAGTATTACTGCCAACCAAGGATCAACCCCCACCTCCTTCACATCAGTGGGGAGATTACAGGAGAGACTTTGACATGTATGAGAGGATAGAACAGCTTGGCAGGTGAGTGAGGAGACATGAGGTACTCTGTCTTTAGAAAGAAAGAAAAAAACAGAATGTTGAATGGCTACACTGTAGCAACTTATTGCTGCAGGATTGTGTCCAGCAAGTTCGCCAGACTTCACATGACTTAGTGTGTTGACATACTTTGAAATCTTCAGTACATCCACTCTTTCGGGTAGTGTTGGGTATTCTTCTCCTTGAATCTTTTACAGTGTCCCTGAACACTATAAGGGACTTAAAGTCAAAGCAGGCGGCAATGTAAATATTCCTAAACTTGTTTTGTTATGAGCATGAAATACTGTATTTTTAAGTCATGACACTGAATACTTGGACACACCAAATGTTCACAAGAAAATGTTTTTTATTTCAAAGAGACTCCCTGTACATGGCTTCAGTTCTCATACATCATGTATCTTTTACGATTCCCCAGTTATGGATTAGTGTTATTTATGCAGACTACCTGTAGGTGGTTTCTGACTACTAATAACCAAACTTGTTACTGATTATGATTCTGAATCTCAGCCCAAGACTTCTTTAGAACAGCGGCAAAAGGCCAGCCTTTATTATAGGTAGAATTACAACACATCCAGTCAAAACAGAACAGTTTGACTTATTATTTTCAACTACATGTTTTGGCCTAAAAGGCCATCATCAGGAACTGGGATCTCACAACCTCACAGTGTGTATTGATATGTGGGTATGTGTGTATATATATATACATATATATATATATATATATACATAAAACATGGGAAGAACAGCCTTGAGAATAGAATTTGTGTAACTGTGTTTTATATATATAATTTTAAAAAGACTGGATCAACAGTACATCAGTATTTAAAGTTACTAACAGTATTAAAAAATGAAGAATGTTAAAAGTTATAAATGGTACCAGTGTAGGTAATTCTTCAATACACTGTCTGTATAAGTATATAGTGGTTTTGTGTATCTGAAGTGGAATTTTCACAAAGATATGCCATCTTATGTGGGATGTTCTTATATGGATATTTTACATGATTCTGAAAATAGTATTTGTTTATAATATGTTAAAGTGGGGATGAGGTGCTTTTAAATTATAGTATATATGGAACAAAAAGTATTTTAGAAGTAACATATTTAAAAACTTAATGTGTCAGAGATTACAAATATATGACAGCTTTTCACCATGATTTGGAATATGGTTCCATCCCACATCTGATTCACTTGGTTGTTATATTTATGAAATTATTATTACAAGACGCACTTGTTTAACATTTTGTAGAGAGTATGGCACATCTTATCTTTGTCAGTGTCTGATGGCCTACTGTATGACTGTTGTGAAAGGACTGGGGAGGAAGGAGGGAAGAGGGTATGTCTTACATCATATGGGCTTCACCTTTGAGAACAGTTTCAAAAATTTTGTTGAGTTGGAATGTACAATTGTCATTTAGTCTTTCATGGTCCTTTGTAAATATATAATGTTTCAATTGTTTGCATATGATTCCCCTTATTGAATTATTAACAAGCACAACAGGGATTAATTATCTTTATAATGAGATTTAAGGTCTGAAATGACAGACCTTCCAGGAAAGATTGAGTGAGTTGTGACTGCTCATGTTTGGTCAACATTCCAGAGAGAACATGCTCTATACTGCTCTTCATGGTGGGATAGGTAATTTTGTGACTCACAAGCATCTTCAATGTGCTACAGAATTGCATCATTATTTACATAATTTGTGTCCTGTTACAGGCAGCTGCAGTCACTAGAACACTCGGTTGCCAGTGACTTGAGGCTTATCCTCACAATCTTACAGCAGCAACATGCAGTTCGCAGTTCAGAGTCATCTGGGTCTTCCATGATGCCCGACTATAGAGAGGTGTGTTCAGAAACATTTATTCCATTTATGACTGTGTGAGAGGGTGAGTTTCCATACTTCTCAACATGATTAGTTTCCTGTGTAGCTTTGAAAACAGGTCCATGGTTAATTTTGGCTTATGATTTGGTAATGGGTTTACATAAAACATATGTCTAAACACTCTTGTTTTTTGCAATGGCATTCCCTATGTTCCTAATGTAATAATTGTATTACTGCAACTAGGTTGCTTGGGGTTCATTCATAAAAATGAAGTGCTTGACATTATGTTAAGATAATGTATGTTTTAAATGTACTGCTAACCTTTTTGCATTGGAAGACACTTGGTAGTCCAACAGTCACCCCCATGCATCTCAAAGCACTTATTACAAAATGTTTTTCACAACCTCTCTTGCTAATGCTGCCTTTAATTCCTGCTTACAGTCTTCCTCAGATTATGGTCACAAGTCTGAGAGATCATCCAGGGAACGCAGTTCCCAAGTGCATAGGAGCTATAGCATCTCTCAAGACAGTCCATCAAATTTCAGGTGGGTCCAGCAATGTAACCTATCAACAGTTCTTCACCACAGGCTTCAAGAAAATTTTTTATAGACCTTTAAATGCTGACGCCAAAAAGAGTTCAAAGACTTGGCCGATGTTTACTTTCAGTTGCACAATGAACTGAACATAGAATTAAACTAACTGAAACTTAAGTTTGGCTGTGGAATTTCCTCCACACAAGATATTATGTCTATAATACCATGACTCACATACCAGAGCCTAGTGCTGGCTGCACTAGTTGGAATTGCAAATTGTAAAACCTTTGTGAGTCATGCCTTGGAATTGCAAATTGTAAAACCTTTGTGAGTCATGCCATATTTTATGTTACTAACATCAACAGAATATAAAATTTGTGATATTTGAGATTGGGATCAAGTTCCCAGAGATTCCCCAATAAAATAGCAGCCTTGGCACAGTTAAATAATGGACAATATTTCTAGGTAGAATTGTTTGCTATAACAAAATAATAACTAAAGTTCCTTGTCTTGTGGAATGCCACTCTTTGGGACTGCTTGGCCCTCAAGATGATGGCACTGTGTTCATTTAGAATATCGGTAACTCTTTACCAGTTTAAGCCCCATTAGACTCTAGTCTTCATCAGTACTGCTCCAAGAACCTCAGATCTAGTAAATTGTTATCTGTATGCATGCACTGAATGTGACTAGCAACTGGAATACTAAATGGTATAAAACTGGGAGATTTTCATTTTATATTGGTTCAGTTTGATGATGTGCACTGCATTCTGTTGATTATAGTCAAGGACTGCAAGAGTTCATGTATTGCAGAAATATGGAACTATAACAAAAATAATTTTAAGCTTAACTATAAGAAAATCATTCAGAATATGAGCTGTAATGTTTCTATACAATAAATAATTAACTGTGATAGTTTAACCAGTGAGACTGGTTGCTATGATTGACAGATTCATCACATTCATCAGAATTTAATGGCTGAGACAGGCATTAGGATTTTCCTCATTATCACAAAGTATCCAGAAAGGATTTAATGTCCACTAATCCTCCTATAAAAAAGAGTACCAGGAGTAAAACAGCCATAGCATGAAGCTGCTTACTGACTCTGTGTTGCAGACCCCCCACACTGGAAGACCAGACCTCATCACAGCAGCCCTGCCCCTCTACGGACATGTCACATTCTCACAGGAGTGGTAGCAGTGACTTACACCAGAGACTGCCACATCAGCAGCCTCAGTTGTCATCCGTCCCACATACCGTGACACCAGAACTTCCCACCAGAAGGCTTCACCAGCAACAGCCTGTGTATATCCCACAACGAAGCCAGTCTCAGCCTACCAATCTCACACAGGTTAAGATACATTCTATGACTTTTGTGGAAAGGTGTTGTCATAATACTGTAAATGGATGTTTGTTGCAGTTAAACAGATGGATTTTATTCTTGCCACATAATGCAAACAATGAGAGTTTTAACCATAATGTAATCAACTTGAAATATTATTCAGACAATTTAATGGAACCACTGGGAGAAACATGAAACAGTCTCATACAGTAGATTATTTTTCCTGTCTCACTTTGAGTAGGGTAGATGCTTTGTTGACTGAACTAACATGCTCATTTTATCTAAAATGAACAGTACCAATCATGAAGTTCCTTGCCTTATTCTTTTATATTTTATTTTTATACAATGATCTTTTTCTCATTTTGATTGCATAGACTAGAAGTTTGGCCATGTTACCAAACACCTGCAGGTTTTTGATCTCCACCTTTCTCTTCCCATGCAAATACTGTACCAAAGTTTGCACCATGAGAGCCTCTTTCCAAACAATTGTCTATTTATTGTTCATCTGTATAACCCTTGCAGTTAAAGCAGTGTTGTTCAGTAACTAAAGGATCAATCTCAGCCTTTCTTAATTCATCACTTACAATTAGCATACCATTTGATTCTGTTGTAAGTCAAGTTACAGGTGTGATTGTAGGCTACAGACATGACATCATAGGTGTAAACATGTTGCTTTACAAATTTGCAAGCTGTACACTTACTGACAAAGATATCTGTACACTATAAATATACTGTCAGATAAATCTTCAGACTCAGCACCTGTGTACACTGTAAATGTATTGACAGACAAATCTGCAACCTTTACACCTGCTGATACAGGTATCTGTATAGTGTAAAAATACTGACTGAAATGTCTGTGGTTATACATACCTTCCACTGCAGGTGCACCACTCACCTTCCCTGAGCTGGCGACAGTCCTCACCTCTGCAACCCTCTGTGCATGGTGAGATGGAAAGTGAGGATGCCTGGTCCATGCACCAAACGCCCCGAGGTGCAGGCAGTGACGATGCCACCTCCTGGGAGTTCCGAGACGTACCAAGTGCCCGATTAGAGGCACCAATTGCACGGCTGGAATCTTTGGATGAACTGGATCAGGGCCAGGTGTGTCCCACCATAATTCATCAGTCTTAAAACTAACTGCATGGTAGATGTTGACTTTGATGAGGCTGTGGCAGAAACGCATATTCTGTCTTGATTTGCTGCTGTGTATTGAGTAAACTCACTCTGTCTCCAGATTGGTCCACTGTTAGAAGAAAATTGTCAATAAGTTGATCCCTTCTTATTCAACATTGGAAGACTTCTGATGTCATAATATTCTCAAACAGATTCACTTGCAGAAGCCTGAAAATTCAAACCTCCAAAGTATGATCACATTAATAGTGTTACATCTTCACAGTTTGCATTCTATGACATCATTTCCAGTAGTATGTGATTATGAGTAACAGATGACAAGAATTTTGTATTTATTTATACCCAAGATATCTTTTCTTATTTTTGATCGGATTATTTTGTAGCTGGTGAGAGTGAGACTTGCAATGTTGTATTTCATTCCATCAGAACTTAGTGTATTCTAATCCATCAGAACTTACAGTGAACTAGGCATATGGTACCTGCTTGCTTTTTGTGGTCAGTTCTTGCAGTTTGATCTTGCTGACTTCCTGCCCTTTTCTTGTCCAGAAATTGAAGAAATCCATTTTTGAGGTTGAAGCACACATGATGGTAACTATGTTACACCGAGTTGTGGTGTGCTTGATTAATCATGCCTATTTTAACCATTCATGTTTTACCTTTTTACATGCTAGACTACTACATTCATTGGACAATTTGTACTTCAATTAATACTACATAAAGTTCAGTAAAAAAAAAATTTAATGGTGAAGGTTGTTGCTACTTACAGGCTAATATTTCTGTATACATAGTTGCTTTTGACACGACTGTAGCAGCAGCAGCAACAAACAACAAAAACAACAATAATAACAACAAGAACAAATTAGCCAACCTGGGTGAAACCTTTATTATTACCACTACAGTTCTTAGAAACAGATTAGCAAAAATAGGGAGAAACAAATCAGTAGGGCCAGATGGAATTCCTGGTGAAATTCTGAAATTGGGCAGGGTAGCCATGACTCCTTACCTAGCTAGACTACTTGAAATATCATTAAACAATGCTACCATCCCAAGTGACTGAAAAAGAGCCACAGTGGTTCCTATTTACAAAGGGGGTGATAGATCAGCAGTCTCAAACTATAGACACATAAGCTTAACTTCTGTGGTCTGCAAGCAACTGGAACACGTTATAGCAGGGCGCTTGAGGCAAGTCTGGGAAAAGAATGATTCATTATACAAGGGACAGCATGGGTTTAGACTGGGATACTCTGTGAAAGTCAAGTCATCATGGTGTGCCAGGACATAGCGGAGTCTTTGGATGAGGAAGTAATTATAGATGTGATTATAATAGACTTTTCCAAGGCTTTCAATTTAGCTCCTCATGATCGGCTGCTTACAAAACCGGCAGCCTCAGGTGTGGATTCGAGGGTATTCGTTAGGGTAAGGTAATTCCTTGTAGGTCATACACAGAGGGTAAGAGTAGGAGGGCAACTATCCAAGGAATTCAAAGTAACCTCAGGTGTGCCACAAGGGAGCATTTTGGGCCCACTACTGTTTCTAGTGTACGTAAATGATATTTGGAGGAACATTGACTCAAGTATTAAGATTATTCGCTGATGACTGTATAATTTATAGGAAAATCACAAATAAGAACGACATAGGAAAGTTGCAGAAGGATCTAGACACCGTGGGGGAATAGGCAGTAGAAAATGGGATCAAAATAAATCCTGGTAAAAGTAAGGCAATAAGATTTACGAGAGCTCGGGTTAAAAATCCACTGGGTTACTCTCTTGGTAAAGTAAAGTAAATTACACAGTGCAAAAAGCCTGGAAGGCACTTCACTATGTAATGTGTATTCTCAAAACAGGAAATAGGAATACAAAAAGTTTAGGCTACACGTGATTGGTACATCCTATTCTTGATTATGGGTCTGCATGCTGGTATCCATGCAGAGAAGGAAAGATAAATGCATTAGACCGACTACAGAAGAAAGCGGCTCAATTTTCAGATCATACGAAGTATTCTGAATTGGAAACCTTGGCTCAGCGTAGGATGATAGCACACTTATGTTCACTTTTTGAAGTGTACTCTGAGGAATGGGCTTGGAAAGCTACACGTGACAGGTTGCGAAGGCCTTACTATTTGAGTAGGGTTGATCATGTTCAGAAAATTAGGGACAGGAAGCAAAGACCAGATATCGGGAAGTATTCCTTTGTAAATAGAACCATTAAGAACTGGAACCAACTACCTGCAGAAACGTTAGGGACTTTCCCTTGTAAACCTAAGATTTTTAGAAAAAGAATTAGGAAAGCAATTATAAATGGGGTGAAATGAAAGGAATAGAAGTGTGGCGAAAATCATCTAAATGTGCAGTGAAGTGAAGTGATGTGAGGTGAAATGGAGTGGTAGGAAATTTAAATGGGGTTAAGCCAAATGAAAGTGTAGTGAAGTGTAGTTGGGTGAAGTTTAAATGGAAGGAAATGAAATGTCAACAAGTGTAGTGAAGTGTAGTGAAAGTCTTAGTAACAGGGTGTCTAACATTATTAGAGGATATATAGATCACATGAATTTTGCTGCTTTTATGGCTTTTCCATTTATCATATTCCTTCGTGTTCTTTTGGTTCTTCTTTTTATCATTGTATATATGGTTGTATGTTTTGTATACTTGTGTTTAATTCTGTAAGTTATGTATTTTTATTGTTATGTTTATGTATTCTCATTGTTATGTATGTTCTGTTCTGTTCTGTATATTCTGTTTTCATCGTGCCAACTGGCATTCTTCGGCTACCCTGACTGAGGTTTCTCTGTGCTTCTTCCTCAGTTGTAAGGCAAATGCCAAGGTATAACTCGCAAAGATGGGGCATGGCCTGCACTCTTCCCAGTTAGGTTGTTAATTGTGTTGTTCTATGTATTGTTTGTGTGTAAATGTGTACTGTACTACTGCCACCGGGTGTCAACCCAATTGCAGTTAACAAATATATCAGTATCAACAAAACAACTAAACAGCAGCAGTGATGACAACACCAACAACAGTGACATCACCTCCACCACCAACAATGACAGTGAGAGTGACAGTTCCAACAACCACGACTGGCGATAATGACAGTCTAAACATAAATTATATTTATTGAATGTATGATTAAGAAGTTTGCCTATTTATGTAATGGTCTTGGTAATAAACATTTAATTTTGTTATGTTCAGTCAAATATGTCTGTCTTTCCAGGATTCACGGAGCGACAGTCCAAACACTGGCTCCTCCAATGCACAGAAACCTGAAGTCAAATCTTCAGCTGTATAGGCCACTGCAGATTTTCACTGACTTCATGTCCCAGGGCTTCTGGATAGAACCTAGTGAGGAATCTGTTAGGGGCCTTGACAAAGCTCAATTGAGAACAAAGTTCTGTGATGAAACTTACCCTTCATACTGTGCAGCTATTTCCAGTACAAGCTGCAAGATTAACATTCTGGAATGAACTGGATAATACATTTTAGTATCTGACTGCTCCATGCATTCAGGTGACACTACAACTGAAAAGATATTCATGTTGATACATAGCCAGTTTGAAATTTCTTCTGTTGCTAAAAGTTTGTGAAGAAATATGTAAAAGTAGGTATTTGATTAGTTCAACATTGAAGATAAAATACAGAAATCGATAACATGTGATTGCAGATATTTACAGATTACAGAACATTGTCTTGAAGAGAGTGTAAGCCAGTATTGAGACACAAACAGAGGGGATTTCCTTTAGATTATGCGGTGCTCTGCTTCATTTGTTGTTAACAATTCCATACTGTTTATATATGACTGTAATTTTATGTTAAACTTCAAATCAACTACTGTCACTGTTGCCAACATAATGTTTCACCATTGACCCAGGATCCAGAGTTGGGTGTCACCTTACTGGAACTGATGTGCTGACTGCATCTCGGTCCCTCCACAGTGTTTTGTTTTTCCATGCTGCTATGCAGTTTGCAACAGAACACCAAGCCTTAGCTGTGTCATCTTCAAGATTTTTTATGAATAATTTGGAAGCAGATCAGTGTATTATGGATGTGTCTGTTCCTAGAGGTTCATTTCAGTGTTAATGCATGATGTGGATTTTTACTTTTATTTCAGTTATATATTTATTATTTATGATGTAAATAGATATCTATATATGCACAGGGTGATGTATATATCATATTCAGAACAGTGTGTATATAAGGTGGCTTTGTATATAAATTGGTGGGACTTTCCATATATCAGTTTTGTTTGATGTATTTTGTGTGTGAGAGTATGCATGAATGCTGAAGCAAAAGCATTTTGGAAGTTTTGGAATTTTAAAACAGAACATGTTTTAATCAGATTAAATTTTTGCTCAGGTATAAATTTAATTACAAACTTTTATGTTTTCAATATTATTGTTGAAAGCAAATTGTTGTTGATTGTTTTTAACTTCATTGTGAACTACAGGTTGTGATTCTAGAACAGCTAATGGTGGAGACAATTCCAGCCATTCAATTTACATACCCTGAATACAGCGTGCAGGAATCAGATACAGCATGTCCGTAATGCCCATTCTGTGTGATAGCAAATGACTCAAATATAAGCAAGTGTGGAAGGAGATGCTGGTATGTAAGTTTTTATTTTTTTGTGACTGTTATTCTTTTTTCTTAAAGTGGGTATGCCCTTTGGGGACTTCCTGTATGTCTGTACAACTTACAAAACAAAAGATATCCTGATTTTTGTGTAATGTAACCTTATTAATTACACACTGCATTTTAGCTGCTGAGGATGGGTCTTGTTGTGCCAACTGCCCTGTGGCACACAAATGACTCATATAAAGAACTAAGATTTTTACTCTGTTGTGATACTGGCTACATGGGGAGCTTATATGCCTTAGCATTTGTCAGAAACTAACTTAAAATGCTGAGTAGGGCAACAATGAATCAGATATTAGCTTCAAACAAACCATTTTCATTAAATGTAACATGTACTGACAGAAGCTACTGCATTTTTGTCACCCATTTTTTCCCTTTTTAAAATTTGGAGAGACAATTACATGTAGAATCTGGGGGGTTTATGCACCAATGATGTTCAGGTCTTCAGTCATCTGGCTTGCTATACTGAATATCAGGATTGTCAGTTCACAGTGTTTGACAAGAATGTTGGCATCAATAACCCTTTTACTGAGCCTAACAGCCCAATGGAAAGAAATCCTCTGATAAGTACATTGTAGACAGACCCCAAATGCCATCTGCATGCTTGCCTGTTCAGCTCTCCAGGTTTTGAATAGTTCATTCGATTTCCTGCATGTTTATCGTTTTTTATTTTCACAGTTCAACTTTATACTCAAACATTTTAGATCACTTTAAGGATTTAAACACATAACAGTTTTCTCAAAAATCATTATGGTAGATTCTATTAATTTCAGTTTTATTAGATGAATTGTTTTTCTCAGTAATGCTGTATAGGTCTTGTGTTCAAAGTGAAACTTTGTGATTGTGAGGAGTTGTTCCTTACCCTAGCATGTGCAATAAAATTTATGCCTTATATTTTCACTCATTTCCATTACAAATGTGGCAAACCTTTGTCACCCACAAGTGCATTCACTGTCTGCTGTAGAATGCCCAAACAGTGTGCTGCAGTATACTAATTCAGTTTTTTAAAAACTGTTCTCTGACCCAAATATAAAATGCTTAGCCTTTGCTTGAATGGTAACATGTTGAGTTTGTTACAAATATTTCATCACAAATGCTTCTAAGTTGCTACACTAGAACCACAAAGCTTTAGCTTGTTTTTCTCACAGTAACGCCTTTGAAAAGTACAATTACATCTGAAGTAAAACAAGGCATACCTGTTCCTATTGCAGGAGGCTAGTTGCCCCCAGAATTCAAATTTTTTTTCAGATTTGGGAGGCTTAGTTGCTGCCACTTGTTAATAACAGTTTCTTATAACATGGTCAATTCTGTCATGTCATTTTAAAGACTTAAAGACTCAGAGTTTAAAAGAGACATAGTTATGTTCACATATTTCTAATGGCAGTTGTCAGGAATTGCAAGGTTTTTACTTTGCCATGTTCCTGAGCATTACAGCTGTTGCAGAAATATTACAACGTAGAAAGTCTGTAGCAATTACATATTAGAATCCACTTTCCCCCTGAAATTCAACTCATTTGATTTTATAGAACAGGTTCAAAGCCCCAGACTCCTGCTTTTTAAGTAGGCCTCACACCCAAAACTATTTCTTGATGCCTGGTGGAGCTCTTGGCTTCAAATATTAAGACCTACTCCAAGAGTATTATTTTCCAGTTCTTGCAAAGAATACGGATTGCTCATATGAACTCGTTCTCTTTGGTTGCCAGCCACAAATAATAACTGCAGAGACTGAATTCTGGAGATTCATTAGGCCATTATCCATCAGTTTTAAACTGTCTGCCAAATACTTATTGTAATGTAGTTATTGAGAAGTTTACTTGCAGGCCAAGGCAATTTCCTCTTCATCTGTTACTTCTCTGAAGAATTATGTGAGGAGTAATTGAACATAAAAGTAGGAGCTTATTGTTTATGTAAGAAACACTGGCCCTGTGATTTTTGCTGGCATTTACTATACACACTATATACCATTCTCTCAACTTTGTAGTCATGCAAAAGAACTCTTGAACTGTATGGGGATTTTCAAGACCCCAGTATTTGCACTGTGACTGTTCATGTTTCCACTGAATGTAAACCATGCCTTATCAAAGAAGCACTCATTCTGGATCAAGAAATCTATTGGCTACCTATACTTACTGCTCAATGTGAAGGAAATAATGCATGTACGCCTCTAACTTTGTATGGATGTAATTTTCAGTTTCGTTGCTGTGTGATCTGAAGTTTTTTGACACTTTGCCTTGAAGAGCCAACAGGTTTTAAGATTTGTTCCATTAAAGCACCCCCTTGGTCCCTTTTCTTTTCAGTTAAACATGACAGTTTTCGTCCCCCCCCCCCCCTTCTTTTTGGCAGGGCTCAATGTTATTCAGAATTGTTTACTATTCTATGTTGTCCTTTTACATGGCACTGTTCATTTGGGAGATTCTGTACACAACATCAGCAACTTTTTATTTTTTATGTTGTATACTTCAAAACGTTTTTCAAATAGATTCTTTCTTCAACTGAAAGCGTTCCACTGTTCACCGAAACTATTTTTTTACAGTACGAGCAATAAAGATGATTTATCATCTGTTGCTTGCCTCACATTGCAGCAGTTGTAATACAGTGAATGTGTCAGCTTTTTTTTATGTTGGCTAATGTGCATACACTGGTTCAGGCCATGTTTTTCCAGAGTTTTCGGACATGACAAATCTGCTTCCCTGTGTATTCTGGGGTCAAAAAACATTTTCTGCTTTTGACTGAAAAAATTCAAATCATCATCAGCAACTGTAAATTTATAATTTCATGTTATATCCAAGATTTTTATGAAGGGTGGTTGTTGATGTTACTGCAAATACACTTAAATTGCCAGTATTCTTATCAATGCAGGCACATGCTCATCTTCTTCAGGTAATGGAAGTTCTTTCCAGTTCCTGGTGGCAGTGCTAGAGTATGCATGGTGCTGTGACAGCTGCTTCTCCCACCTATACTTAAACTATTCCAATTATAAACTTATTAAATTCTTGTAAAACATCATTCTTATACCACAAGAATAGCCACTGTCCAAACCCTTATGGCAGGTCTACACAACGAATCTTTCTCATCTCTTCATCCATTTTGTACATCGTCAGGAGGGACATGAAAGCAGTTTGTAGTGCTGTTGTATTCAAACATGCCCCCATAAATAGGCATGTATTTTCAATAATACAGTTTCAAATTTACAAAAAATATACATTTTGTCATTTATTCGCTGTTACAGTATGGCACAATGTATGTGAATAACAAAGTGTAATGCCAAAATACTGGATCACTTACAGTAGGGATCTGAAGGAAAGAGTTTTGAGAAGGCTCTGAACAGGTAGTATTAAAAAATTCCAGAACTTGTCTTTACATGAATTTAATACTTTCAACTGGTATGACCCTGCGAGTACCAACGCTGAGAAAATCTGTGTGGATTGCAAGAGCCTATGCTGTGGTGTAAGAGGTGCAAGATGGTGGTGCTACCTCCAATAGACTTGAAAAAAAATTTGGTAATACTGCAAACTTTAACATTCACAATGTGCAGAATGTAACAATGTGTCTGCAATGATGCACAGGGATTGCAGCATGACATTTTGTAGTTGTGTTGTTGACACAAATGACTGTAACAAAGGACTCAAACATGTGAATGCACCATTAGCACTATGAGCAATAGCATTTTGCTAAAATTTAAATCCATGTAGGAACACAACTGCTGGTAGAGTTACATCCATTTTACAACAGTTATATGTTGCAGATGTCTCCAAGTTTGTATGACTTGTAATTGTTACTATCACTTCTATGTTGCTGCCATCAATTTTTGTTTAAAAACACAAAATTAATTTAATTAATACTGTTCATTTTAGCCATTTACAGATCCTTTTGGGGCAAATACTCATTACTAAAAGAATTAAGTTTTAAAAAATCATGTCACAATGAAGTTTGTACGGCTCAGCGTACATGTAGTGTATTTTGGGTGTTGGGTCAGATCATAAAAATGAAACATTCTTCAGAATTTTTCAGCAGCATGAATAAAGTTACATTTTTGTTGTTTGAATTTTTCACTGTACCTAGAAATTTTGCTCCAATTTATTACCACTGTTTTCAACAATTATGTGATGCACTTTGATTACAAATGCCAAACATCTACCAATTTTGAGCAACTTAGGCAGAGAAACTGCCAGCAGTTGATGGGGCTGCAGGTAACTAGAATTTCTTCACTTTCACTAATGTCTGCAGGTAGCACTCACTGCCAAGGCAAATCTTCCATCACAGAGGAGAAACTTGAAACAGCAAGGACATGGCTGCATTCTACAATAGTATAGCAAAATGTAAACACATTTTATGCTTGAAACATTCTGTAGAACTGTCCCATTTTACAAAACCTGAAAGAAGCCTTGGCATTATGACCTTTCTTTGAAAGTGAGGTTTTAAGAAGCATGTTGAACGTTACAGCCAGTCTTTATTACACTGTCAGTCATATGTGTATATACTTATATGGTAGTGCAGCTTTTCAAAAACAGTAAAGCTGGGAGGAATTGTAGAGTCACTCAAAGCAGCATCTTATTTTTATTGTCACTATGATGGCTTAAGTGCCCTGTGCCTGTCCTGTGTAAGGTGGAACAACATGGAGCTACATTAATGCTGCTGGTGTCAAACAACATTCATTGATGATTAGAAAATTATTTCCTTTGCCTACAGCCATTTCCAGTTGTGACTCCATCATAATAGTCCCATAGTAACTTGAAGTGAACACATAAATGATAGTTCTGTTACACAGTAGCAGAGGAAGGCAACTCCACTTTTGAACCCAAACAGTTGTGATTGTTTCTTACCAGACGAGGAAAGGTTATGAATGGGAAAGATCACCGTAACAAGCAGCACAAGACAGCACATGCAGTGTGGGGGCATTTTTCTGTGATCAGTGCACAACTACTGTTGTACTCAAATAAAATGTTCCCTTCCTTATTAATATGTAGTAAATTTTGATGAAGAATATTACTACTGAAGCTTACATTTAGGAACAGTGAGATTAGCATGGTAGCTAACTCTCATGGTTTGTGTATTATCTGACAATATAAAAGATGTTTGTCATGCAACAGTGCTGACCCTACATGGTACTGTGATGCAATCTGTTTCCTGTTCCACATGCTAGCAGGCAAAGTTTAATGACACTATTAAATTATTTGAATAATGGCTGATTATTTATGACAGCCCTATGAGAATTTCCAGGAATCAAACTTGTCTTAATGAACCAGAGAATTACATTTTATAATAAATGTGAAATCTGAACCACTAGTGATGGAGTTGTGTTTCATTTCCTCATTGGCATTACAGTAAGTGAAGTGAAAAATGCTTCATTTCTGGGTAGAAGAGAAATTAAATGTCTGTGTAAAGCTACAGTGCCCAGTGCTTTCTAACACAAAAACACAGTATCCCAATATTTTCTTTATAAGCACATGCCAGAAGACAGCAGTAATATTAAATAAAAAATACATAAAAACAAATCCAAATACAATACAGAGTGAAAAATATAAACCAACAAATCAATTAGAACAAATAACAATGAAAGTTATTTGAATCTCTTAATGTTTTAGATATTTGAACAACTCATACTGCCGTGAGTAAAGCTGTTTTAAAAAATTCATTTACAGATGTTGGAATTCCTGATGAATCCCTTGATGAAACATTTTGGGATTTGGAAAACAAATTCTTGTCTCAAGTACACATTGAAAATAATTATACACTTAGTTTCTTCCTAGCTATTATTGTCAGCTTAAAACTACTTTGTAATTTCATTATGACCAGCTGAAACATCTTCAGTGGTGACTGATGCAGGTGTGGTTTTACTGTGTCATCATACCTGACCGAAAAACTGAGTAAACCGTGCAGTTTTGACAGGCAATAGCACAGGCCTCAGAACTGTCCTTTCCAGTCGTCACACCGAGAACTGTGCATTTCACTCAGGCAGTCCCACAGTTTCCTCAGTTTACCTGCCAACAACATGATGGCATCATCTCAAGGCACTCAACAGAACTGACAAAAAAAAATGACAAACCTGATGGGAAACCTGTGCTGTGCCAGAGAACATTCAGTTCAGTTTTTGTGCAGTTTTTTTACACAGTAAACTGTATAGTTTAACTTAATGTGTATGGGGCCCTTTATGGAAGCCATCACTGGTGCTTAATGAAGCCAGCTCTTTGATAACAGGTAGCTTGTTGTAATTCTTATATAATGAAAGGCAGCTGACTTTATTTCAGGAAGTTTCTGTAAATGAACTGTTGGATGAGACAGATTGCTTCATGTATTGCATAGCACCAGATCCATATAGTTCTCCATCACATAGAACCTTCATATTGTAGCTTAGCTGTGGTAGGAATAGCACTGACATAGATGCTTATACATGGTAGCATTTTTTACAGAATATGCCATTATGCTTTTGCTTGAAAAGAATTCTTTAATTTCATACGTGAATCCTGGGTAATTTAGACAATGTTTCATACTTTTCTTACTAAGCAACTTTGTATGTAAGTGTATTATTCGCAATACTTCGCACTTTTAAGTATACTCTGTGAATTATTTTTATTGAAAAGTATCTTGGTGCTTTGTCCAGGTCTTTACAATCTCATTATATATCTACACATCTGAGCAGAAGTGATATTTGTTATGGAAAAAAACTGTATGAATGATACTTCATTTCATTTGTGAATCACTGATTGTTATGATATTATAATAATAAACACAAACTGAGCTTTGTTTAGAATGTGCTTTTAATTTAAAAATATTACAATTAATTTTATACCCAAATCCATTCTTCTCCATCATGCTATTGGCCAAGTATCTATACACACAACCATCTAGACAAACAGATGCAAGATTCCAAATGAAAAGTGTGAGGGCATAATGTGTTTTTATTATGACACTCAACATTAGGTCTCAGTATCTGGGGTCTAAATTCAGTTGCTCTGAAATTATGACCTACGTTTATAACCAGCTAATTGAATTAAATGCAGGAGCATAAGACTGTAGCAAGATAATTCTGAGGTTAATTTACATGTAATACAAACAGACATAAAATGTTCCAAGAGCCTCTTGCATGCAAGGAACATTAAATCTCAATGACTGATGACTTATTACCATGAAAACCTTTTGGGTAATCCCCATGACCCCACTCCATTTCAACGTTGTTGAATGAAGTGAGTGATTAGTATTTTGTTGATAAATTTGCATTACTATTGATCTTTTACTTGCTAGTTGTCTGTGATGGCTTGTATTATGTCAGATTCACTGTAGTCCATTATTGAAACCTGGCTGAAACTTACATAAGCCCCTTGGCACTATACAGTTCCTCACGTAATGAAGATAAAAATAATCACCTTTAACTAATTCCACGCAGTAGAGTCTTTCTAGAGAAGCTGACAGGTCCTTGGGTAGTCAAGAAATTCCCCGCATTTTATGGAGCCCATAGATTCGTTATCGTATTTACAAGATCCCGCCACCAGCCCCTATTCTGAGAAAGATCCAGTCCATGCCCCCCCCCCCCCCCCCCCCCCCCCCTCAAACGCCTTTTTCCCCTTTTTTTTTTTCTCCCCCCCCTCCCCCCATGCTTTCCCATTAATCCCTCCCCCCCCCCCCCCCCCCCCAACACCCTATC
>Ga0136643_10003711_pt1 | contig 20692 bp, 10 predicted proteins | sample TergutLab28metaG_FD_96883 | JGI IMG/M metagenome (GOLD analysis project Ga0136643, IMG submission 96883) | Labiotermes labralis P1 segment gut microbial communities from Petit-Saut dam, French Guiana - Lab288 P1 (version 3) (version 3) | ecosystem: Host-associated > Arthropoda: Insects >...
GTGCACGAGACGGCCACCTATAGGTGTGATGATACCATAGGCTGTGTAATGCAATTTTGACCTCCTGATGATGAGCACATGTGCTCGAAACATGTAGAGGCATGAAATAAAAACTTATTTAAAATAAATTTTGTGCATCAAGTTGGTTAAATACAGAGATAAACAAGGATAACAAGTTTACTAAGCTTCTAACGCACCTGGTTATTTAACTGATGTCAGCAATCCTCCAGCCACATTTTGATCAAAATGGACAATAGGCGAATAGCAGTTAAGACAATTTTGAATATATGACCAGCTTCGTGGTCTATTGGTCAGAGTCTCTGACTACTAATCATGAGGTTTCGGGTTCGATTCCCGGCTCTACCGTGGGAATTTTTCCTGAAGGGGAGGATTCCCGCGGTGACCATGGTCTGGGTAGCTTAGTAGAATTTAGGTTTAAGGGCCCTCCTGGCACAACACTATCACCACTCACATAATCGGGACAACGTAACTGCGTCTCATGGGCGTCCCATCCTCAGAAGTCGGTTACACTCCTGCCAGGCCCAGGAGGGAGGACCACGAAGTCCACAAGGACATGTGGTGGCATTGGACAAAAAAAAAAAATTTTGAATACAATTAACCGTCTAAAGCAAATGTAATATATCTATATCATCATCATCATGTTCCTGAAGGGTTAGGTGTGTTTCCTGTTCCTTATCTAAATTATATATATATCTATATTAACCTTTTAAAGACGAAGCGCTGACCGCTGTATTTAAAGACCCAGTCCGTACCGCGCTGTAAACACTTTCCATTTCGATTATAAAAACCAATCAGTTTATGCTGTAAGTGGCACAAGTCGCTGTTTGTTCTCAGATAAATACGAAACACATAAATACAGTGTGGGGCCAGAGCCTACAGTTGTTGAATGTTAAACTGGTGGTACATATAGTGACCACTGGGCTGTAAAGGGTTAAATCTCTGTTATAAAAACCAATCAGTTTATGCTGTAAGTGGCACAAGTCGCTGTTTTTTTCCAGATAAACACAAAACACATAAATACAGTGTTGGCAGAATGTAAATTTCTTGAATATTAAACCTGTTGGTGCATCACGTGACCAGTAGGCTCTAAAAGATTAAATATGTTTCCGTGTTTTCTTCACAGGATTGATTTATTTTTGCGTGTGTTTCAGTATAAGAATGAACAGCTGATTCGAGATTCAGGTTCTATAAGCGGTGACTATGTAAGGCTTGATCTACCAGACTGTATGACATCCTATCCTGCAGTGCCTAACATGTTTCCTTTAATAAGAACAACAGAGCGGCCTTCGTCATGCAGAAGCAATGTTTTTCTTAGGAAACAGAGAATAAATTTGTATATATATATTTTAGATATTTGTCAGATTTAAATTGTCGAATAGCCTTTCGTTCATGTTATGCCAGACAAATAACTCTCCTTCGTTCGTTGTTCTCTAATGTTCTCAAATAACTTCTTCATTCAATTACTTCTCTTCCGCTTTGCAACGTCTCTGCGGTTGACGACTATCCGTATTACACTGAGCTATCCTGTGCAGTTCGTGTTATCACCGCGTTTATTACACTTCTCGTTAAATCAGATCCTGTTTGTTCTACAAAACCGAACATGCGAATTTGACCTTATGGGTTTTCAAAGGGCTTCGTAATTGTGTATTGTTATCGCAATTTTTACAGTAGGCCTAGTTTTTCTCGGTTAATCTATATATTCATTGAAAACAGTCATTCAACAGTACAAACAATAATGTAGACTGGTAACCACTTTTTGTCTTTATTCGGTCCATTGTCAGACCGTGTGTTATTTATAATTGGAGGAAAACGTAAAATACTCTTCAATTAAAAATGGAAAAAGATCTCGTACCTTTGACAAAACTAGTTAAAACATTGTAAGGTAGGTGAAACAAATGCTGCATAATAAAAACAGAATTATTATTATTAAACAAAGAGGTTAGGCAGCTTTATTTGCGTATTGCACACTGCAGCTTTCTTTTTTCAAGTTCCGAAACTATTATTATTATTATTATGAAACAAAGAGGGTAGGCAGGTAGGCAGCTTAGTATATTTTGTGTATACTGCAAACTGCAGCTTCCTTTTTTCAAGTTCCGAAACTGTTATTATATACCTAGTCAATCCTCATTCGGGACATAGGATTATCAGTTTCTGAATTTGAAAAACGGAAGATGCAGTGTGCAATACACAAACTATATTAAGCTGCCTACTTGCCTACCCTCTTTGTTTAATACTATAATAATAATAATAATAATAATAATAATAATAATAATAATAGTTTCGGAACTTGAAAAACGGAAGCTGCAGTGTGCAGTATGTACAAAATACGTTAAGCTGCCTACCCTCTTTTTTTATGATGATGATGATGATGATGACAATAATAATAATAATAATAATAAAATCAAGGAGGCACGGTAACCATATTGTGGAACCAACAAATACAGACTGACAGAATTATCCTCAACAACAAACCAGACATTATAATCCGTGATAATGAAAAGGGAACATGTATGTTAATAGACGTTGCAATATCAGGAGACAGAAATGTGATTAAAAAGGAAGCCGTGAAGATTCTAAGATATAAAGACCTTACAATAGAAATACAGCGCATATGGAATGTAAAAACAAAGGCGATACCAGTAATAATAGGGGCGACTGGGACTATTTGAAAGTCATTCAGAAAATACGTGAGCAACATTCCTGGAAAACATGAAGTCAAATAATTAAGTAAGTGAGTAAGCAAGCAAACAATCAAGTAAGTAAGTAATTAAGTAAGTAAGTAAAGTAAGTAAGTAAGTAAGTAAGTAAAGTACGAAAGTAGGTAAGTAAGTAAGTAACTAAGTAAGTAAGTGACCAAGCAAGGAAGCAAGCAAGCAAGTAAGTAAGTAAATAAGTAAGTAAGTAAGTAAGTAAGTAAGCAAGTAAGTAAGTAAAGTAAGTAAGTAAGTAAGTAAGAGAGTAAGCAAGCAAGTAAGTAAGTAAAGTAAGTAAGTAAGTAAGTAGTAGGTAAGTAAATAAGTAAGTGAGTAAGTAAGTAAGTAAATAAAGTAAAGTAAGTAAGTAGGTAGGTAAGTAAATAAGTAAGTAAGTAAGTATATGAGGTAGTAGCTATAGTTACAGTTGATGTTTAATATATTAATTAAATACGTTTTGGAAAGAATTCAGACGTTTCAGGGTTAACAGCTACTGGCAGGGCATTGCGGATACTGTCATACAAGTTAGGGGTGTGTAAAACTTGAAGAATTTCTTGAAAAATGGAATGACCATAAGCGTTTTAAGAAGCATTCAGTTCTACGGAGTCAGTCCTATTATGGTTGACTTATGTTGCTTCAGACACACCACGAAGATACACGTATGGCTGACAATTCCGGGATTTAAGCCAGACACCTTCCGAAAGTAATCCACTTTTTACTACGAAATAAAGTTTCACAATTTCTGGCATAAAAAGGATTATGGCCCCCACCATAATACAACATACATCAAAGCGAAAGTGTCTTGTATATCACCGTATCACAGAAAGAGTAAAACCATTCTTGCTACCCCACTGAATGTCTCCCTAACCCCCCTCAAAAAATATTCCTTCTCTGTTTAAACTCAAACCCCTGTCAATGCAGCCACTCTTTAGTGGTGTGAACGTCAATCCTATATCTCACCCCACCACCCCGTAGCCCGACACTACAAACACACCCCCTTCTCACCCTCCGACACCCTCTCACAAAACCCATGTGCCATGTCACTGTCGCTTGAACGTGTGATTAATGACTCTTACAACAATGACACCCCCTAGTTGCAACCCCCTCTCTCTAGCCACCCCCAATAACAGTACAATGCTTTATTGGCCAACAATAGGACAGACACGCTACCGCCAAATCGCTTACTATTGGACGGTTACGAAGCGCAAAATTGGTCCGTTGGAAGGCTATGCTTGAGGCAATTCGACCGCTGACGTGTGTGTGTGTGTGTGTGTGTGTGTGTTTTCGGAAATGGGGGTGGGGGAAGAACAGAGCTAAATAACCTCGTAGATAGGGGGTCTGTGTATTACCCTGATGACCCACCCCGTTTCAGCCTTATGGCATAACTTGTGAAGATCAATGATATACTAATAAAGAAGTGCTTTTGTTTCCAGGTACTGTGTTGGAGTTACGAGCAGCTGCTAGGCAGAACTTCTATTGCACAGAGCGACGGAACAGGGAATGAAGTACTTCAAGACTCTGAAAGATTTAACATTGACTGACATCTAGCTATGTTTATTGCAAAGTTTCCTTAATTTAATTCAATTTAATTCAATTTCATTAACGCTTTTGAAATTACAGTCCTTAACCTGACCAAGAAATCCCACCACACCCCCCCCGGGCCCTTTTTTTGGCTTAGGGGGTTCTGAAGTTCACTGCCGGCAACAAAACACTTCCACGCTGGACACGTTAATGATCACATCGACTTCTGTCAAAATGTTTTATTAAAATCCACCTTAATGTTATCATCTCTTATAAGTCTCGGTGCCTGAAGGATCTCTTTAAATTTTCTAACTAAAATAGTGTACACATTTCCTTTTCTCCCCATGCGTGCTGTAGTCTCGCCCATCGCGCATTTTCACTCAAGGTATCAACAATATTATCAATCAAAATTGCTAAAAAAAATGTTTAAAATATTAATCAATTGCAAATGTTTTCATGTCTTAATAATATTTTATCTTTCTTTGCTGACAAATATCTGTGTAAATTTTTGTGTATCTTCGTTGGTAGGGAGCTATCTGGTAAATATGAAAAAATGTAAAGGAAAAGGTGGAGTGATGCCAGGAGCAGGGTATATGATTCTATTCTTATTACATTTAAATATTTCAGCGAGTAAAATATAATATTTTATGAACAAAATCTTATCGGACTGCAGCCTTGCAACAACGTAACTTAATATATAAACAGAAATAAACGTAACCGTGGACCCGGTAGCTCACTATACAGTGACTATGGGCTGGAAGGTCTGGAATCTAATCCCGGTGGGGACGAGATTTTACGCCCGTCCAGACCGGCCCTGGGGCCCAACCAACCTCCTGTAAAATGGGTACCGGGTCTTTCATGGGGGTAGAGGCGGCCGGGGAGTGCGGCTGACCCCCCAATCCATCTAGTGTGCCGAGGTCCTAGAAAGAGTAGAGCTATACCTCTACTTACTCTAAGGGCCTTCGTGGCCTATAAGAAGTGTGAAACGTAACACAGTTTAACATACATAAGTTTCTTCAACACGATATGATCTACTGACTACTAAGTTATCAGTCTAATTACTTATGTGGTGTGTAATGGGAGACAGATGAGGAGCGGTCAGCACGGGCTATGGACATGAAAGGGGGTATCATTTTTCTCAGAACCACTTTACTCTTAGTAAATTATTTCGTTGTGCGCTGATGTAATCAACAAATGAATTTTGCATGTAATAACAGGATACAAATGGATAAATTATAATGTAGCAACAAGACATTCAAAACGAACAGTGTGTCAGCACGCATGTGTAACAACAAATCTCTGGCTACCGTTGCTTGCATGGTCTGATCCAAATGGGAGCACCCAAGCGTCAGGATCCGTCTGTCTTTGACAGCTAAAAGTTCCTGCGGGCCATACAAAGAATATCGGCCATTACAGTGTTATGTTATAACCCACAAAAATGTAGTTCTGATAGAGAGTCACAGTTTGGATATACGATCTACAGATAACAAAGGCTTTTTACTGGCTTCGTGAAGGTAAAGTTGCTTCCTGTCAAACCATGAAGATATACAGGGGGAGAAGGAGTAAAACTCCACTCATTCTTAACTTTGCCGCTAGCTAGAGGTGAATGTTCAACATTAAACTCTGACAGCTTACCGTCGGGAAAGAATTCCCGGAAGCTGGGTAGGACACGGAGCCGGTGTGGACGTTTCGGTGAAGAGAAAAATCTTTTACTCCTGCCGGGGTTCGAACCCCGGATCGTCCAGGCCGTAGCTTTGTCACTATACTAACTGAGATGCCGTAGCTCTTATTGGATGACAGTGTTTGCAGTTACTTGCTTATCAGCGCCGGTATCAAAAATTCTATTTTTAAATGTACAGTGTTATAAATGAAATGCGACGGAGCGTATGGGGGAACTGGTGGCGTCGGCGCCGGTAACATTAGTAAAGACGGACGAAGCCCCCCCCCCCACCTCCCGCTTTAAAAACAGTAAATCACACACAAAGATAAAATATCTGTAATATGTAAAAAGGAATGAAGATTGTGTTTTAGTAACACATTACATTACCAGATCCGACCTACGGGCCTACCATACAATACATACGAAATTCAACAGAACAATACAATTAACGTTTCAAAGCCTAGCGGTTTCTTTACGTACCACCAGGTTTAACATTCAACAATTCTACATGGTGCTCGCTTTGTGTTGAGTGACATAACTTTTATGAATAAGAAAACAAAGAACACCTTTCTGATAGACATAGCTGTCCCAAATACACATAATATCGCCAAAACAATAACCGACAAACAAAACAAGTACCAAGAACTGGCGAATGAAATATGTGCTATGTGGAAGCAGAAGGCAGCACAAGTGATCCCGATAGTAATATCATCTACGGTAGTAATTCCAAAGTCACTATCACTTAAGAAACTTTTTAAACTACAAATAAGACCACCGAGCCTAATCCTGTTGATTACTACATCCCAGGATAGGTGAATATTTCCCAGCCAAAGCTGAGAAGTGGGAAATTCTATAATAGTAATAGTAATAATAATAATAATAATTTACTGCAATTGAGTTGTCACTCGATGGCAGTATTCCTTACACTAGTACAGACAAAACAAATAAGAATAAATATACATAAACGAAACAAAACAAAAACACAGTACAAACAATACAAAACACAATAAAATAATAATAATAATATTTAAATAATATAATAATTTCATAACGCATAATAATTGCAATGCACGGCCATATGTGTCATGTAGAAATAAAACAGAAAAGATAACAACAATCAGTGCAAACTACAACTTTGTTTGTAATTTCTACAATCAGCATACTTGATTCAAAGTAGAAACCAGCGCATTTCTACAAATCATCGATAAAACAGCTTGTGTAGTTCGATAAACACCATCAACAATGCCACACAGCCATCAAACTCATATTTGAAGAGGAAATTAATTGGCAAAATACTTAGCACTGATTGGACGTAAATATGTTGTTAGTCTCAGAACATTACATATAGCATGTTGCATAGAAGGACGTAGGCCTACTGCATATGCATATCAAACCTACGCAGTGTATTTAAGTCCCTTTCCTTGTACCTGCTGAATAACATGCAACAAATCAACTTAAAATTACGCACATTAAATGCAAAACAGTACAGGTTTGAGATCTGCACTCTTCTGGGATGTTATGCAGCTTTGTTCTTGGATTGCTTGACCCATGAAACGGGACCTACAGGCTGTTCAGGAACGTCAGTAACTAACTACCCATCAATGCTGCGTGTCCAGAAACGTCGGTAACTAACTACCAATCAATGCTGTGTGTCCAGAAACGTCGGTAACTAACTACCAATCAATGCTGCGTGTCCAGAAACGTCGGTAACTAACTACCCATCAATGCTGCGTGTCCAGAAACGTCGGTAACTAACTACCAATCAATGCTACATGTCCAGAAACGTCGGTAACTAACTACCAATCAATGCTGTGTGTCCAGAAACGTCGGTAACTAACTACCCATCAATGCTGCGTGTCCAGAAACGTCTGTAACTAACTACCAATCAATGCTGCGTGTCCAGAAACGTCGGTAACTAACTACCAATCAATGCTGTGTGTCCAGAAATGTCGGTAACTAATTACCAATCAATGCTGCGTGTCCAGAAACTCCGGTAACTAATTACCAATCAATGCTGCGTGTCTAGAAACTCCGGTAACTAACTACCAATCAATGCTGCGTGTCGAAAAATGTCGGTAATTACCAATCAATGCTGCGTGTCCAGAAACGTCGATAACTAACTACCAATAAATGCTGCGTGTCCAGAAACGTCGGTAACTACCAATCAATGCTGCGTGTCCAGAAACGTCGGTAACTAACTACCAATCAATGCTGCGTGTCAAGAAACGTCGGTAACTAACTACCAATCAATGCTGCGTGTCCGGAAACGTCGGTAACTAACTACCAATCAGTGCTGTGTAACGTCCAAGAAGAACGGGAATCTCATTTACAACGCCCCGTTAGCGTGAAATCACACACACTACCCATTTTTTCGTATTGCTAATTATCTCGGTTATTTGATTAACCCAGAATATTAATAAATTTAATAAACGCCCATTGTCACAAGCTTAATGTGTTTGTTTTGATAATATTATCAAAGAAAAGAATCTGAATCTTTCAACATTCGAAATTTTTAATCTGGACAAGTGTGAAATTAATAAATTTCTCTAAGCGTTTGCGAAGGCAGTGTTGTGGGTCACTCCGTACCTGACCACTGCTCCATACCAAACGTTAAACATCACTCTTCAGCGGACCAGACAAAAGAATAACACTAACAATACTCTTAACGCACTGCAGTCGGGTTCCTTTTAGATTTTTGTTTTTGGATATCAAAAGGGGGGACAGGAGAAACAGTGTGGGTCGGAAGAGGGTAACAGAGAGCGATAACATGGAAGAATAATTGTGGCAGTATTGCAGTAAATCCTAGGGAGGCCAGACTGTTAGGGGATGGAGTTATTGTTTGTAAAAAAATATGATGGTTTGTGCGAGTTTGTTGTTTAGTATGACCCTAATATAGGGGTGTACAAGAAGTCTGGAAAAGAATTACACCTAAAAATTTGTCTTTCAGTTTGAAATTTATGATTTCATTTAATGCTTATTTATTCATATTTTGTAGTTAGCGGACGTTCAGCCCCGAAATTCTAAACAGATACTACCGGGTTACAGTTGTGACAACTTGCTTTAGGTCACTAATTAAATGTGCAGCTTGAAAATTCATCCCGATTTGATTCGTGTCAAAAAGTTCATACCGTCGTTTTTATTGAGGTAAAAGGTAAAGTGCACCCTTGTACAGGCACTGAGACTCTGTACAGGCTGTACGGCCCATAGGAAAGTAGAGGTATAGCTCTACTCTTTCTTGACCACTGCACTAGAAGGGGGTGAGGGGTCAGCCCCACGCCCCGGCCGCCTTACCCCCGGGAAAGACCCGGTACCCATTGTACAGGAGGCTGGGTGGGCCCCAGGGCCGGTCTGGACAGGTGCGGGAAATCTCGCCCCAATCGGGATTCGATCCCCGGACCGTCCAGCCCGTAGCCAGTCGCTATACCGACTACACTACCCGGCCCGATCCACGTGAAGGAACTGAAATAAAGCAAAACAATTCTGACACCATAGTTTGCTTCACCGCCGGGATTCGAATCGAACATATCCTGGATAGAATTTAAAAGGGTTACCACTAAACACCAGGAGCATTTCCTGGGGTTAAAGGCGGCCGGTGCGTAAGGCTGACAAACTTACCAACATCCTGTGCCGTTGTCATGAAATCTGGGAACCTTAACTTCTTGGAACCTTCTGAGCCACTTCAGGCCTGTAACGGGAATGCTATAACTTTTTACCACTGAAGCAAGAATTCTCTGTACCTTTAAACTATGTTACTTAAAGACGTCATTTGTTGAGGCTTTATGACATTAGTGAAAGGTGAATAAATGAGTACGGAGCATTGGTGGAGTGACACTGACAGGATAAACCTGAGATATCTGTTCCAGCGCTACTTTTTCTACTGTAAACGCTGCATGAACTGTCCTAGGGTCGAAACCTAGCCACCCGACCAATGACACTGTCTAACTGTCCTAATACAGCGGTATAAATTTGGATAAACAAACAACAATTCTGCAGCTTTTGAGGCAAGTGAAAGTTGACCTCCTTCCTTGCAGAAGGAACATAAATTAGACAACTCTAATTAAGAGATACTACGAAGTGCCCAGTAAGTCAGAATGTCGCACGACGAGGGACTTTGTTATACATTTGACATTCATAGGTCCGTGCATTCCTAATATATTCTCAGAATACAACCAACAAGATGTAACCTTTTTTTTCAAATTTATTTATTTCTGTAAGACCCTTTATATGTTTCAGACGGCTTTTCCGTCCATCATCAGGAGCTGAAAACTGCACATACAGCGTCAGGCATTTATTTTTTATTTAGTTATTAACTGCAATTGGGTTGTTACCCGGCGGCAGTGGTTATTTTACATGTAAACAAAGCATGAAATTGCTTACTAACATGAAATTGGTTACCGATACTGCTACCTGCTGCTAGCCGCCAGGCTAAGACGCTGTACATGTTTCAGACGGTTTTTCCGTCCATCATCAGGAGCTCAAAACTGCACATACAGCGTCAGGTATCTGTCAGACCAATACTGCTACTTGTTGCTAGCCGCCAGGCTAAGACGCTCTACATGTTTCAGACGGTTTTTCCGTCCATCATCAGGAACTCAAAACTGCACATACAGATTCAGACCAATGCTGCTACCTGCTGCTAGCCTGGCGGCTAGCAGCAGGTAGCAGCATTGGTCTGACAGATACCTGACGCTGTATGTGCAGTTTTGAGCTCCTGATGATGGACGGAAAAACCGTCTGAAACATGTACAGCGTCTTACAGAAACAAATAAATTTGAAAAAAAAAAAGGTTACATCTTGTTGGTTGTACTCTGAGAATATATTATACACCTAGAATAGTTATGTATTGCTGATTGAACAATGGATTCATTTTTTGAGAAATCAATAGTTGCTTAGATATCCAAAAATATTTATGGAAGCCACCCCGTTGTGTTATTTACTAAATTCTTATTGTTTTTTATTTGTTTTGTCTGTACTAGTGTAAGGACTGCTGCCACCGGGTGACAACTTAATTGCAGTTTGTAGTAGTAGTAGTAGTAATAGTAATGAACTTCCTCCGTCGAATAAAACATAGGCTTATTTTAATTGTACATACACTTTATTTCATTTTATCTCCCTTTTGATAAGTTTTGTATTGACATGGCCCAACAAAAGGCCGAAACATGTTGCACATATCTAAGGCGCATTTAAAATAAATCTGTGTTGCGTTCGACGGAGTAGGTGTAGTTTATCCAAAAAACCTTTGTAAATTATATATTAAAAAAATGTTACACTGCCCGCAGGAACCCATCAATGGACCATATCGTGGATCATGTGAAAGCATTCAGTAACCTTAAAGACTGGTTCTCGCTTCCAGACTATATAATCTGCAGAATACTGACAAATATGGAAAATGTCCCTATTATCTTATCTTCTGAGCTTAGGAGCGGTCACGGGATGTCTCAGCGGACGCAGGTTTTATATGGGATAAGACTACTGTGCTCGGGGACATGATAAAAAGACAGCCTATACAATACATGTGACAATGTTTGGTCACCGAAGCATCAGTGCGCAGTCCAAGAAACACGGGAAGGTGCTTCTACAAATAACAACTCTAGCACACAACGTGTTAGGTCAGGCGTTGATGTTTCTGGGCGATATTCGGGTTGTGCCCGTTCCGAACTATTCACAGTTCAACTGTTTCATAAATCCCCTCACCCAATATTGTGCGGGTGATAAAATCGAGAAGAATGAGATGGGCTGGGCATGTGGCGCGTATGGGTGAGGAGAAGGGGGTGTATAGGGTCTTGGTGGGGAAACCGGAGGGAAAGAACCACTGGTGAGAACTAGGCGTAGATGGGTGGATAATATTAGGATGTATCTCCATGAGGTGGGATGTGGGTATATGGACTGGATTGGGCTGGCCCAGGATAGATACAGGTGCCAGACGCTTGTGAGTACGGTAATGAACCTTCGGGTTCCGTGAAATGCGGGGAATTTCTTGACTAGCTGCAAACCAGTTAGCTTCTCGAGAAGGACTGCACCATGGAGTAAGTAAGTAAATAAATAATGGGGAGACCTAGGTGTAGATGGGTAGATAATATTAGGACGGATCTCGAGGAGGTGGGATGTGGGTATATGGACTGGATTGGGCTGGCCCAGGATAGGGACAGGTGGCGGACGCTTGTGAGTGCGGTAATGAACCGTCTGGTTCCGTGAAATGCGGGGAATTTCTTGACTAGCTGCAAACCAGTTAGCTTCTCAAGAAGGACTCTGCACCATGGAGTAAGTAAGTAAGTAACTGTGTCATAAATTGCTGATTGCTGACTGCCTGATGACAGCGGCAAAACAATCAGCCAGGTGCAACCTATTTTGTGCAACCCTGCAGTAAAGAAGAGTGCAGTAGCCGCGACCCTCTGTACATATCCTTGTGTTCTGATTGTTCTGTATATGTGCAGAGGTCTATTAGCTTCGTGAGAACAGCATTCGGACGCCATGTGTGTGTTTATTGCACGTGTGTTGACTTATCTATGTGAAATGAGACCGGCCAATAGCCGGAGGGTGCTTTTGGGCCAAGTGCGAAAAACGTGACCCACTGAATACCGTATAACATGAAGGAAAGAGAGAAAATTTGAATAACTAACTCAGTGAGCAATAAGCCGGTATATCTACTGACTAAACAACCAAACGCTCAACTAGCTAACTAATTAACTAACATGGTTGTTCGGAGGGTGGTAGGTGAAGGGTAGGATGGAAGAATCTGGTCAAATCTCTAACTGCGCTAAATTTGAGCGAATTGTTGCATTCTGATGTGGTACACAGTTCGTATCTTAGAGTAAAAAAGAAAAGAAAGGTAAATCAGTCCCATTACAGGCCCGAGGTGCCCAGAGGGTTCCAGGAAGTTAAGGTTCCCATATTACGTGACAATGGCCCAGAATTGTGGTAAGGTTGTCAGCCTTATGCACCGGCCGCTTTTTACCCCCAGGAAATACTCCTGGTAATCATTTCTGTTAAAGGCTGAGTCGACCCTAGGGCCATAATGAGATCGGAAGGATTATGTCAATGAAAAATTCCAGTGACACCATCTGGGATCGAACCAGCGACCTTCCGATTTGTAGCACAGTACCTTAACCACTGTACTACCGCTGTCACCTTGTATCTTAGAGTACCGAGGGAAAATGGATACGAATAAGCATTCAACTACTGAAGAATAAACCAAACCTGCGAGCTAAGAATTAATTTCAAGTTAATTTCCTATCACAGTTTAAGACAGATTATCCAATAAAGACCACGTTAAAATGGGAAGGGTGGTTGTAGACAATCTGTTTTGACCGAGATAAAGCATACATTTATACTTAAGAAAAATTGACATAAAATATATAATCTGGCTGGGAGGATAATATTAAGATGGATGTTCAGGAAGTGGAATGTAGGGGTATGGACTGGATCGAGCTCAGAATAGTGACAGGTGGCGGGAACTTGTGAATGCGGTAATGAACATTCGGGGTTCCATAAAATGTGAGGAGTTTCTTGACTAGGTGAGAACCGGTTAGCCTCTCAAGAAGGACTCTGCTCCATGGAGTACGTAAGTAAGTAAGTAAGTAAGTAAGTAAGTTATTAAGTAAGTAAGTAAATAAGAAAGTAAGTGGGTGAGTGAGTAAGTATGTAAGTAAGTAAGTGAGTGAGTAAGGAAATAAGTTAGTATAATCTGGCACAAAAAATGACAATTCAAAGAACAGTCATCTCTTCATGCATTACAAGCGGGTCATAAGGATCATAGAATGTCCAACAGTACATGTGGCGATGCAGGTGCAACTGAATTTGACTTGAAGTCTAGCACTGAAGTCCGGCGAACAAACACTTCTTGTTCGTCAGAATCTCCTCACAACAAAGAAGCGTCATCAGTCCTTTGTCTAGTTGTTGCTGCTCGCTGGTGCAATGTCCTCAGGCACCATGACGCGCGCTTCATTGGGTCCAAGCACCTCAGTCAACTTCAGAACCGTCATGGTCCTCGCCTTGGAATCAGACTTAGGTTCCTTAATCCTAGCAATTAACCAACTTAATGCACAAATTCTTGTTTTATAATAAGTTTATTATATTCCTCTACATGTTTCGAGCACTATGATCTTATCATTAGGAGGTCAAAATTGTGTACCTGACGGCCACCTACACAGTTTGACGATACCAGATGCTGTATAATACAATTTTGACCTCCTGATGATGAGCACATAGTGCTCGAAACATGTAGAGGAATATAACAAACTTATTATAAAACAAGAATTTGTGCATTAAGTTGGTTAATTACTAGGATTATACTGAGATGCACGGTCAGCAATACATCAAAATTAGATTCCTTAGCTTCTTCAAAGGGGCGTTGCTTTCAGATTTCAAAAAGACAGTAAAAATTTGCTCCTGATCGGAGAAGTTCAGCGACTCCGAAATATCTTTAGTATGGTACTTATGAATTTACACTCTTGGCTTGATATACTTGGTCTAGGGGCAAAACTTATGAATTTTTATTGTTATGTCTATGTATTCTTATTGTATGTTTATGTATCTTCATCGTGCCAACTGGCACTCTTCGGCTACCCTGACTGAGGTTTTTCCGTGCTTTTTCCTCAATTGTAAGGCAAATGCCAGGGTAAAACCCGCAAAGATGGCGCACGGCCCGTACTCTTCCAAAATTTTTGTGTTGCTCTATGTACTGTTGGTTTTGTGTCGTTCTGTGTATTGTTTGTGTGTAAATGTGTATTGAAATCCAGCCACCGGTTGGCTACCCAACTGCAGTTAACAAGTACAGAGTGTCCCACTCGCTACCGAACCCGGCATTTCTTTAATAATTTTACCACTAATGAAGATACTGCAACGAAATTTGAAGCGAACTACAGACACATTCCTCTTCATTTCTCACACAACGAACGTACTCCTGCTCAAATTACGTTGCAATATCTTCATTGGTGTTAGAATTATTAAAGAAATGCCGGGTTCGGTAGCGAGTGGGACACGCTGTATATCATATAAATGACATAAGTGCGGAATGACAACGTTAAGTCGCGAGCTAACTGAAATTTAAAAAGTTGCAGACCTTCACCCAAGGATACAAAATATTATTTCTCATACGGTAAAGCGACCGGGAAATGATGCTTATGATTCATCTAGTATTGGAGCTTAACCTTTTGGCGCCGGAATTATTTTTTTAAATTTTAGCACACTCTGTATATAAAATGTGAATAATACAGGAACGAAATATGTTAGAATTATGAAACAAACTGCATTTTGAAGACAAAGAAACGGAGAGTATATACCATGTTTAAAATATTCAGTACCTATATTTGTTGAATAAATATATATAATGCAACTTTAGAGGTTAGCGGTGCGCTACGATCACTATAGTCGACATTAGGCGTCAAAAGGTTAATGAGATAGAGGGATATGATTATATAGGACATATAGAAGGTAAAGAAAATCCTGGACAGGCCCTGAGGTTACCAGGAAGCTGATGTTCCCAGATGTCAAGACAACTGACACATGTAGGTGGTACGGTTGTCAGCCCTACGCACCGGCCACCCTTTATCCCTAAGAAATATTCCTGGAACTCATTGCAGTTAGAGGCTGAGTCGACCTCAGGGCCATAGTAGGGCCAGAAGGATTAATTTAATGAAAAATTCCAATGACACAATCGGGAATCGAGACCGCGACTTTCCGGCTTGAAGCGCAGTGCCTCAAACAACTGCGCCACCGTGTGGAATATATACAGAGAGATATATATTTTATTTCCATTAATTATAATTTTTCCTTCAATGTGTGCGCGTTCCCTATACTGTTCTTACAGCGTGGCTGTACGTAATCACACCACCAAAACCTAACGCGAATTGAACTTAAAACTGAATTGCCGCCTGTGTGCTGAATAATCAGCACACAGCGATTTTAAGGCGCAAGACACAATTCTTCGCTAAAGCTCAACACACGGCATGACATCGAAGCTCTCCTCCAAGTTCGCCAGCTGGCCTATCTCCACGTCTGGTGACCCGATTCATTCGCCTTCTGATGCTACTATGTTTTGATCGAAGTCACGTGACCTTCCATCCCTCCATACGTACAGTCCAATATGACTGATAACCTCAAACAATAGTAACAATGCAGGATATTTTTCCTCGACGTGGTATCCCTTTCATTTCACGCGTGGCTTTCGGAGGCGCATGCGTACATAAATAAACACGTAACAATAGATGCGCGCGCATGTGACTCCATTGTTACTACTGTGACGTTTTAGTCACATGAACGGTGGAAAGAAAGATTGATAGGCGAGTGTGGGATGAGGGAATGATGAAAGAATACGTGTGAGAGAAAGATAGGTAAGAATATAGAGGCATTAATGTGTACAATGGGCTGTGGAGATTACGGTCTGAGAAATCTGACGAAAGCTGGATTTGAACGAACTCTTCAACGGAAGTAATACAAATTTATCTCAATGTGTAGGTTAATAACAAACTACATCCTTGGGGCAGAGGTCTTGATAAACTAACAGCTCCTCAGACAGACAAGAAATTCAAAGCATTTTATGGAACCCGAATGTTCAAAACCGCATTCACAACAGCCCGCCAACTTTCCCTATCCTGTGTCAGACAAATCCAGTCCATGCCTGCCTATCCCATTTCTCGAAGATATATTTTAATATTACCTTCCCATTCACGCTTACGTCTTCCAAGTCCTCACTTTTCGCCAGGTTTCCCCACAAAAAAAACTCTGTATATACCTCTCTTCTCCCCTGTAAGTGCCACTTGCCCCGCCAAACGCGTAATTCTTGATTTAATCATCCGAATAACACTTAGTAAGAAAATACAATAATATAAACAGCCAATTAGATAGCAACAATAATAATTTTATTAATAATTTCAATCAGCTCAACATGTTTCGGGCGATAATTTCGCCCATCCTCAAGAGCACTAGACTGTGTTTACAGCTTGTGTCATAAAGCACCGACGATGCTGCCCCCTGGTGACCAGGAATAGGTTTGCGTTCCACCTCATCCTGGTCACCAGCAGGCAACATCGTCGGTGCTTTATGCCACAAGCTGTAAACACAGTCTAGTGCTCCTGAGGATGGGCGAAATGATCGCCCGAAACATGTTGAGCTGATTGAAATTATTAATAAAATTATTATTGTTGCATCTATTTGGCTGTTTATATTGTTGTATCAGTGACGCACGGTCGCACAAACATCAAACTTGGTGAGAAGTCCACATCAAAAATATCCTGTTTAAATTTGTAGAATTTTATGCCAAACTGTTAAAGGTATTTTAATTCAAGCGGGGATGATTTTGTAGTAACCGATATGGGTTGACGTAACGATGATGTGATGGGATCAGCACGTGGGATTGCCTCGGTTTCGGATGACGGTCAAGAAACGCAGTACCGTGTAAAGAGGCTGGAAAAGGCAGAATATGGCAACGTCAAAATGGCTGAAAATAGCATAATGGCGGTTTCCGTATCACTAGTAGTTCCGAACTTTTAATTTCTCATACCATTGAATTATTTGTATGATGTAATAAATCTGGTTTAACTGCTTGTGTATTGTTGGAAATACAGCATGCAATTTGGCAAAAGTAATAGCAGACTTGAGACTCCTCTGAAATATACTTTATACGAACCGGAGAGATCACTCACATATTATTCTGTGCGAGTTACCACGGTCTGTCTTTATACGACCGACAACTGCTGCCTCCTCTTGGCGGTTAAGCCAACTGCTTGACAGAATGATGAATGGTGATGGATGGTCAAGACTTGATCCAACATATGTGACATGGTTTGACTACCGACTCTCCTTGTTATTGTGGGGGGCCCTAAATAAGGAACGCAGAGCTCCAGAAGTATACAGAAATATGACCAGACCACAGTAAAAAAAAAAAAGAAAGAAGGAAAAGAAGGATGATAATTTAGGAAGAGACGAAAAGAAGCACGTTGCAAAAAAAAAACGGACGTGGGGAAGAGATGTAAGAGATATGCAGTAGAAAAGATACACGAATGGATCAGAATAAATGCGAAGATGATATGTGTGCAAAATGGGCCTATGTCAAGATAGGGACATAGAATAATTTACAAAGGTTTTGGAACAGAAATTCAACAAAAACGTACTCTATTAGAACGTAAATTGGTATTGGAAATAAAAGTTAAAGGCGTCTCTATCCACGCTACGAAGGCGTAAGGAGGGAGTAGATATACAGCTCCGGTTGTTCTTAAGCTTATTAGTAGATGGCGGTCAACTTCAGGGCCCTGGCCGTCTTGCCTTCGGTAAAGTACTCAAGTATCTAGTGAATAGGAAGCTGGATGGGGCCCAGAGACTGTCTGGGCGATTTGAAGCAGAAAGTAGAGAGAACTGAGCAAATTATCTATCGGAAGTCTATATAGGAATAACAAGTGAGAAACACCAGACAGTCAGCTCTAGCAGTGACATTCCTGTCTCGTGTTAGGAAGGTAAAAGGTTCAAATCTCAGTCCAGACACCGGAAATTACTGTCTGAGGACATCAGTAGTTTTTGGTTAGACCGCGCAGAGGAAAACCACGGTGCCATTCTTTAAAACTCGTTTTTTACTGATGTCCTAACATTCGACATTACACTCTAACCAAAACAACAACACATTAGCATCACACCTTCAAATTTTGATGTTTTGCTGACCGTGCATCTCAGTACACTCTTAGCAATTGACCAACTTAATGCACAAATTCTTGTTTTATAATAAGTTTATTATATTCTTCTATATGTTTCGAGCACTGTTGTGCTCATCATCAGGAGGTCAAAATTGTATTATACAGCATCTGGTATCGTCACACTGTGTAGGTGGCCGTCCGGTGCGCACCGAACAGCCACCTACAGAGTGTGACGATACCACATCCTGTATAATACAATTTTTACCTCCTGATAATGAGCACAACAGTGCTCGAAACATGTAGAGGAATATGATAAATTTATTATAGAAAAATAATTTGTGCATTAAGTTGGTCAATTTTTAAGAGATCACACCTTCAGTCAAACACAACTATATATATTCTCACAAAAATGCTATAGGATTCTGATTTAATAACCCAACAACAGGTTAAATACAGACTTCAAGTGAAAAGTTAAATATAAGTCAGAATACAATATTACAAATTTGACATTCAGAAGACCGTGCATCGTGATATATTCTTGTAATGAAAGCCAACGAGTTGCACTAGTGTATCAAATTTATTTTTGGATTAGGACGCTACATGTTTCGGACAGTTTCTCTGCCCATCATCAGGAGTCTAGTACTGTACACACAGCGATAGGTATAGGTCATACTAAAATTTTAGGTCTTTTTACATAACATGGAATTTTACCCACAACACGTTTTAAAATTTAACTACAATTCAGATGTATATACACTAGTAATTTTACAATTTAACTACAATTCAGATGTACAAACACTAGTAATTTTACCTACTTTTGAAATTTCAGTATGACATATACCATTGCTGTGTGTACAGTGCTAGACTCCTGATGACGGACAGAGGAACTGTCCGAAACATGTACATTTATATCCCAAAATAAGTTTGAGATACTAGTGCATCTAAAAGTTAAAGGTAAAGGTAAAATTCCATGACAACGGCACAGGATGGTGGTAAGGTTGCCAGCCTTACGCACCGGCCGCTTTTTACCCCCAGAAAATGCTCCTGGTACTCATTTCTGTTAGAGGCTGAGTCGACCCCAGGGCCATAGTGCGATCGGAAGGATTTTATGTCAATGAAAAATTCCAGTGACACCATCTGGGATCGAACCACTAGTGTATCTCGTTGGTTTTATTATAAGAATAATATTACAAATTTTGTTTGCGTGTTTTATGGATCCCGCATTAATATTGTAGTATTTTTGTAAAAGTGTAAAATGCAAACTTAACCAATTAACCAATAGTAGGGAAGTCAATAAGGCGGCATTGAGGCTATTTGATCTGTTAGCGTAAAATGAAATATCAGGAGTGTTTTACTCCACACAGGCACATAACCTGAAAGCTTTCAAGTAATGAAACAACAGTGTTAATCCGCGTCTCAACAAAAGGACGCCAATGGAGGCCAGCTTGAGACAATGGAATCCTATCTACTATAAAGAACTCGGATGGATCAGTCAGTAAAGTGACTGGTTATGAGCTGGAAGATAGAAGTTTAATTTCCGGCAGACAGGAAATTTTTCTTCTTCGAGATATCCAGACCCAAACACGGGACCATCCAATATCACACCCATCGGGTACACGAGATACAGAGGCAAGGGGTTAATTTATTCATTTATGGCTTATTTCACAACGCATTCAGGGGCAAAAAATTATATAGAGTTGAAATGACAGGACTGTTAATGTAGGGCAAGTTTGGAAAGATGTGAAAACAAATTATGCAACTACAAACCGACGAAATGCATAATTTTCTAAATTAATATTTAATTTATGCTATCTTATAAATGTTTCAAACCTCGTCGGTTCATCAACGGGGAGACAGTTGTATTTGCTATATAGGCGAGTGTGTGCTTGAACACACTCGCCTGCCCACCAGACAGCTCACACCGACGCATGTACGCAAAACACAGCATACTGCACATAGGATGAACACATGGGGTTCGAAAAACGTGGGAGACAAAAAAATTAAAAATTATATATCAATTTATAGACTTGTACATTTCGTTGGATTTTGTTGTATTATAATATAATATAATATAATATAATATAATATAATATAATATAATATAATATAATATAATATAATATAATATAATATAATATAATATAATATAATATAATATAATATAATATAATATA
>Ga0136643_10003713_pt1 | contig 20685 bp, 6 predicted proteins | sample TergutLab28metaG_FD_96883 | JGI IMG/M metagenome (GOLD analysis project Ga0136643, IMG submission 96883) | Labiotermes labralis P1 segment gut microbial communities from Petit-Saut dam, French Guiana - Lab288 P1 (version 3) (version 3) | ecosystem: Host-associated > Arthropoda: Insects >...
AACTTCATTCTTACACTAATTTACGCTCCCTGAGGATGATCCCATGGAGGGATTGAAACATGTAGGAGATATTTTAAATCCATTTTAATCAGATAATGTGGTTTTAATGGTTTGACAAGTATGTGCGATTAGTTGGTCTTAATAAATATTATTGTAAAACCTTATTTGGTTAAAACACTTTAAAAACATTCATTAGTCTCCTACATGTTTCGGTTGCTATTTTTCAACCAATTTTAAATGAATGTATATTGATTCAACATGTACAGTGAAAAATTAAAAAAAAAAAAAAACTAAATAAAAAAATTTCGTACTAAGTTTCGAAAAAGTCCGCCGTTTGGTTCTAAGATAGAAGGCGGTGAACACGGGCAACACACATAGAGCTTGGTGATTTGATGACCTCCTGTCCTTAACAGAGCAAATTCGTCTACAATTAAACGGAATATTCTCTCGGTTTCCCGAGGAGTGTCAAGTTGTTTAAGTGAATTTGCTAAACAATCTGTCATTGTTTCAGTCATTTTTTAAATTGTTCGTCCTTGTTAGGTCACATATTCCCCTCTTGCTTACATAAATTCAGTGTGTTGAATTCTAAACATTTTCATATCAGTCCTGCACTAAAGTGGGGACCGCTTAGCACAACGGTTAAGGTGCTGTACTACAAATGGGAAGGTCGCTGTTTCGATTCCAGATGGTGTAATTGGAATTTTTCATTGACATAATCCTTCCGATCGCAACTACGGCCCTGGGGTCGACTCAGCCCCTAAAAGAATGAGTACCAGGAGTATTTCCTGGGAGTAAAAGCGGCCGGTGCGTAAGGCTGACAAACTTACCACCATCCTGGGCCATTGTCACGTAATCTGGAAACCTCAACTTCCTGGAACCCTCTGGGCACCTCGGGCCTGTAATGGGACTGATTTTATTTTTTACCTGCACTAAAGTGGTATCGAATCTTTGGTTCAGCTGTTTCAAGCCTTTTATTCAGGTCGTTTGCTTCCCGTTATAGTCCTCCATCTTAATTGCTATCCAGTTTTGATTATTGCTTATAAATCTTTGAAGGTACAATCGGTTTTAAGGTGAAAGGATCAAATATCAAATTTGTATCCTACCCACTTTACTTGCAAGAGCATAGACAGAAATAAAGAAGAGATGTTCGATATCGTATACAGTTTGTATAAAACCCATGCATGTGAAAGGCTCTGAACAGCATCAGAAATATTCTGCCTTTAGTATATGCGAATTAGCATCTGGATATTCGGTGGAAATGCTAAGACAATTTTAACCCCCAAACCGATGGTTGTAACAAAGCGTCATGTTACCTACTTACTGTATTTTAGGGTTGCATTATTTTGCTCTCGTTCTGACTTCATCAGCAACTTTATGAAACAATGAAATGCCAGTTAATGCATCACTTGAGCCGGGAATCACACAAGTCGGTATACCTCAATCAATACAGTTGGTAGGCCACGGCCTGGACAGTCGGGTAATGGGTCTCGGTTTGTAGCGTGCGCATAGACTTACTGTCCTCTTCACCTAGTCAAGGCTGGCTGTAGTGATAGCCAGCCTCCTAAATGAGCAGTAGAGAGGCCTCAAACTGTAGCTGTCCACACAATTCAGACGAGTGTCTGGCTTAAGAATGTATGGAGTTAAACATCCTATTCTCACTTTTATCATTAGGTAATGGTATGGTTTAAGTGTGGGCCGGGTAGCTTAGTCGGTAAAGCGAATGGCCACTGGCTGAACGGTCCGGGGATCGAATTTCGGGGGGGGGGGGGGACGAGATTTTCCGCATCTTTCCAGACCGGCCCTGGGGCCCACCCAACATCCTGTACAATAGGTACCGGGTCTTTCCCGGGGTAAAGATCGGCCGGGGTGTGAAGCTGACCCCTCACCCCCATCTAGTGCCGTGGTCAAGAAAGAGTAGAGCTATACCTCTACTCCCCTATGGGCCGTACGGTCTGTACAGAGCCTCAGTGGCTGTACAAGGGTGCACTTTACCTTTTTTTACTGTATCAAGTACATAGAAAAGAAGATTTGTTGCTTATTTATCTGATTAATTCCCATATATTAATAATAAGTTTTATCGGTGTAATGTGAGTATATTTGCCGTATTTTGTAAGAAAGGCGTGACATTGTGTCGGTTGTAACTGGGTGGATTTAGCTAGGTGACGAAGTCACGTAAGCAACATTTCAGCTCACTGCTCTGAATTCTTCAAGGCTTACCTCCATTTGAACTCTAACTTGATTTTACTGCTCCCTCCCGAGCCGAAATGTCGTATACTGAGCAGTACTTTCTAATTACAGGTACGTGTATATAACACATTCCGCACCTCTCCTCTCTTTCCACTTCTTTAAAGGAATCGCCTTGAGTCAGATCTCCTGAACTACTGGAAAGTCATCTCATATATATGTGAGACGTTTTAATTAAATGTGAATTATTTAGCTGCAGTCTAGTTCTTCAGATTTGCATTGTTGAAGACGTGGAGGCAGGAACTTTTTTGATAGCTATTTTATTATGAGCCGTTTGAATGGAGAAGTGTCGTAACTACTTTCATGACGAAAAGAAAACTGGCTGGGAATTTTTCAGAATACAAAATAATTTGTTATATCTGTGTTACATATACATGTAAATTTAGAGGTTTGGAAATGAAACAGGCGCATTGATCCTATTTGCACTCATAGCACACCACACACCAACTGTAACATCACACAACGGAACTGGGTGGATTGACTTGGGATTTGCTGCAGACCAGTGCCTCTCTTGAGAGTTCACGTATACGCGATCGAAACCAAGCTCCATCGGTAAAGCGATAGAGCGCAGCCTCGATATTTCAATCATACACGACATGAAGTTAACAGCTCACACAATAAATTTTTAAACAGAACATCCCCGTTGTGTCCAAGTAGATGTATATGAAGAAAAGAAGTAGGATGACAGTCTATACACAACTTTTAACATACATGTGAAAGTTGTGCATGGACTGTCATCTAACTTCTTTCCTTTATTTGCATCACAAAGTTAAATTTTGCTTCACGCTGTATGTCATATATTTTGTACAAGGCAGATGTTACATATGGATGAAACTGTAGCATATTTACTTCATTTGTGCCTCAGGAACTATTGCCCTTGTTCAATTCGGACCAAACACTTCCTTGAGATGTATTCAGTGTAACCTGAATTTGGTACAGTTTTCCTAGAGTTATCACGTGCTTTCGGCGTGTTACATTAGTGTCAATAATGGAACTCTTTGCTCGAAATATTTCTGTAATATGTGAATGATTTTCCTGTGTGCAGCTGACCCATCAAGAAATATTAATCTGAGCTGAAGGCAAAGCTTCTTGTATCTACTGTATTTAGCATGTGAACCTTAATCTGTATCGCTACTGCAGATGACTCACTAGGACCTGGCATCCTTTCTGATAAGCAGCGTGTCAACCAAGTGATGAGTGCGCTTGCCGTGTAGTATAAGCAGTCAAAGGGAAGTGACCAGTTACTGCGACCGTTTAAAGTAATGGCTATATAAATGTAAACTTCAAAGATCTCGAATTCAGATATTTCTGATTGCTGCGAAATTTGAGTTTTTAGCCGCAGTGCTGTTGCTTCTGGGATGTCAGGTAAATTTTACCGATTCTCCGCAGTAATTCTTTGGCTTCATCTTCAGAGTCAACTGTCCTAGTAATTTCCTGAATAACGCATATTTATACAATAATGAAATTTTAAAAATGAGAAATATGGACGTAATATTATTCCAGCTCATGACCAGGTATTTAGGAATTAAATGCACAGATGTAAGGAAATTTGAAAAGAATGTCATTACTAATGTGCTATACTATAAGGTTTGTGAAGTAGGAAACCTTATTACTTATGAATAATTGCAGATTTTGGTACGAGAACGTGACTGGCAAGTGGCAGTAGGTTCCCCTTTTTGTTATTTAAGGCATGTTTTACGCGAGTTAAAAACGTTTGTACAGGATCATAAAAGCGAATGAATATACTGACTAATTACAGACCACGTTACACACAAGCCTATTTGAATTACGCTTGAAAAATATGAATGGTGAAATCCATGGCCAACAACAAATATTACATTCTTGAACAGAACCGCGCTTTGCAGGACCAAAACATTATGAGAATCTGGGGATTGAGGAAACCGTGGATGCCTTTAACACTCATCACAAGGTGAGATGCCTCTTCTGTTACTAAGCGAAAGATATTTGTATTAAATTTAGCCTGCGATATGAGCATGCAATGCGTGACAAAGAGACTTATAGCCTAGAAATGTGATGTAAGATACTTTTACAGCCCTACCCAGCCCCTGCCTCAGTGAACGGCTCCATTTCCTTTTTTGTCTGTGCGCTGGTTAAAACCAGATGATATATGACCCAAATTATGTGCATAAAGAGAACACCGCGAATACTTGAAACTCGCCGTTTTGAATGCAGTCCATGTTAGCCTCTGTTTTGCAATTCCTTTTATTAAGTAATAAAATTACTGCTATGGATTCTCAGAGTACAACCAACAAGATGCAAAATTTCTCTAATGCATTAATTTCTGTAAGATGCTGTACATGTTTCAGACGGGTTTTCCGTCCATCATCAGGAGCACAAAACTGTACATACAGCGTCAGGCATTTGTCAGACCGTTACTGCTACCTGCTGCTAGCCTGGATGTGATGGGACATCCCAACCAGGCTAGCACCAGGTAGCAGTAACGGTCTGACAAATGCATTTGCAGTTTTCTGCTCCTGATGATGGACGGGAAAACGTCTGAAACATGCAGAGCGTCTTACAGAAATAAATAAATTAGAGAATCGCTGCATCTTTTGGTTGTACTCTGAGAATATATTAGGGATGCACGGACCTATGAATGTTAAATCTACTGCTATGGAGTTCATATTGAAAAGAAGAGACAGTTCGGCATTCTTCCTCTATCTCATGACCCAAGACAGCATATAAATGAAGTAATAATAAATACAGTCTGACACAACTTTAATTAATTTTTATTTTAAACCATTTAAAGCAATATATTTCGACTCCTAAAGGCAATTCTCAGGCTGAATACAAAGAAGTATATCCTTTATATTCAGCCTGAAGATGGCTATCAGGGGCCGAAACATGTTGCTTTAAATTATTTAAGACGATAGTTAATTAAAGTTGTGCTAGACTCTATTGGTTATTACTTTATGTATTGAATTATAACACAACGGGAATGCCTTGCCCAAAAATCAAAGACAACATTGTCTCCCAAAGAACTTAATCCCTAGTATATAGTTATTTATTATTGCTTTTATAAATTAATTCTTAGGCATAAGCTAAAAATATTTTGGAACAACCAATATTATTTATGGATTTAAAATTGAGGGTTTCCTTCTCGTGAAGCCTGAGACGAGGAGAACATGTGGCTTTGGGGGATGGGGAGGTGCAAGTGGAGGAATTTCACCTATTCCCATAACTCGACGCAATATCTCATCTTCAAATTGCCGAGCCGAGAAACATTTCACGCCCCTCTCCTTCTCATTCACGTTCTCCTCGTTATTCTTTGGAATGGTACCTTGATGTGGAAGGTTTGAGTGGGGGTCTTCCTTAACTGGAAGTTTTTCCCATAATCTCTCCTTTTTTTATTTTCGTCCTATACCGCTGCGTTTTAATAAAGTGGCTCCAGCGAGAAACGACTCATCCACACTCTGTCTTTCTCTTTCTTTGTCCTTCCGAACAGGAATGCGTGTCCCATTGGGTTATGAGAAGGGGACTCACTGTACGAGAGGAACTTGAGAAATTCCAACCATGCAATGTGCTCGGCTTTTCACATTCTGCAAAGAAGAAAATACCAAAGTTTCTATCTCATTCTCCCTTTTGTCTTCATCTGTTATCTTCTTTGTCTGTTTAATACGCATTGGCTCTAATAGAACCGACCGGGTGTTACAGCTTATGACTCCATTATGAATTTAAAAGCAGTATCCAGCATCAAAACAACCAAGAGGCGCCTCCTGCCATGTCTCGCATCATACACACTTGGAGAATCAAATTTCCGATTGCAGTTAACCGTTTAAAAATAAATAAAAATCCCAGGAATACTGAATCGGAATATGACTGTACTGCAGATGTTAATTAATTTCAGCTGTTGCTGGAGCTACAGAAGCGTTTCGGTGTCACCCCCTTTCCTTATTTTGTGGCACATCAATTCTGTAACATGATAATGTCTGGCAATTAAATTCTCCTACGGAATCTAAAAGTTAAAGATGTAAATTTATCCCTGCACAAGCCCTGAGGTTTCCAGGAGGGTAGGTTGCTAGGAATTCTAAACAATTGGCACCTGAAGGTGGAAATGTCAGTCTTACTCACCGGCTAACTTTACCCCTCTTTTCTGTTAGAGGCTGAGTCAACCCCAGGGCCATTATGCGGCCGGAAGGATCAGTAATATGAAAATTATCGATGACTCCAACTGGAATCGAACCCGCAAACTTTCTGCGTATAGTGCAATGTCTCAATCGACCACGTCACACATCGTACTCCCGCTACTATGGAGTCTAATTTTAAATAAACGTATCATATTGCACCTTTAACAAAAACAGGAGAAAGCCTTCCCTGTATTACTCTGCATATTTTGGAAGTGGAGTGTGCTATTGTCTGTTCCATGCATTTTGAAAGCTTGCCAAAATAAAGTGTTTACTACAGTCATGGAACCTTTTATTCTCGTGATAGACTTAGACTGCCTGTATGAGGAATGGTGATCTGTAACGGTCCGATTGACCATGTACCGGCTGAAAGACGAATGACTATTGAACACCGGTGAAATAACTGAAAGGAGAAAATCGTAGTAATCGGAGAAAATCGTGTCCTGGTGCCACTTGATGTACGAGACATCCCAAATGGACTGCTCTGAAATTGAAACTCGGCCTTGATGGTGAGAAGCCACCGTGTAATAGGCTGAATTATGACACGGCGTGGTGAGACCAGAAGTGACTCTTCAGATGTGGGAGCGGAAGCGCCATGAAGAATGACTGAGTTTAATATATCAATGTGTTAGAGATGATGGTGACAGTTCAGGGAAAAGATTAGTGTTCGTGTTTTACACGTGTGTTTGCTTAGAAGTCGATCTTTCCTATCGATACTTCAGCAAAGGTAAGGTGACGAGGGCAGGAGGTTGGGCCTGATATTGTTTATGAAAACCTTACGGCAAGTGCAACGTGAGAGTCATTGGCTGTATTTCCGCCTCACTTTATTCTCCTCAATAGACGTGTAACAATAGACCATCGCCAAGGATACCGCCTCTGGATAATCCTTTGTATTAAAAAAGTTCTAACAGTGGCCCGGAATAGCGTAATTAGTATAACAACTTGATATGAGCTGGACGGTCCAGGGATCAAATCCTAGTGAGGGCGAGATTTTCCGCACCCTTCCATACCGGCCCTGTGGTCCATCCAGCCTCCTATACATTGGGTACCGGGTCTTTCCCGGGGGTAAATCGGCCGGGGCGTGGCGTTGACCACCCACCCCATCTAGCTCCGAGGTTAAAGAAAGAGTAGAGCTATACCACTACTCCCCCTCCGCTTCTTCGTGGCCCGTTACGGGGCGAAATTTACTTTTTAATTTTCTAAAAGTACGATTTTATGTCACTATTTTACCTGTGAGGTTCTGCCTACGTATATTGGCCTTCTTTTCCGGACACTGCTACCTTACTTTTTGAGTAACGTTATTTGCATCTGATGTGCTATTTCCCATTTCAAACTTTTGACCAACACTTCGTCAGTAGATTTTAGACAGAAGGAAATACCCTATAGTGCCGAACAAGAAAAAAAAGGATTGGGCAGCCTATGACGTAACTCACGTGGCCTGCTGCTCTGACCCATTGTCCAGTTTGTGCAGTAGCACTGACTAATAAATGTTGCAGAAATATACATATTTGTCAGATGACTGGACTAATTTTGGTTCCTTTATTACACGTTTTAAGTATTTTTAGATGAGTTTGATAATATATCTAGCTATGTGGTTCGCTTAGTTCAGATGCGTTTGTTGTTTTTTTTTTCCTATGGTGCAACGGCCCATTGTTGAGGTTTCTAGGTCACAACAGTTGACGCACACAGCCTGTAGAACTCCTCTGAACGAGTGATCAGTTCGTCGCAGAGGCGGCTACATAAACCAAACAAAAACCACAAAAGACGAACATTCATGCCTCCAGCTAACACAGCCATCAAGAGGCTGCAGACCGACGCCTTAGACCTTGCGGCCACCGGGATCGACTTCTTAATATCAGCTCTAGAAAATTAATACATTTTTTAGCAATTTTTTCCGGAAGTAGGTTTTTGCGAAAATCAAGATGTGCAACGATACGAAATCTATACTTAGACTAAAGTTAACCACAAAAAGGCAAATAAAATACTACAAATTTGTTGGACTGTAAATGGAAGTAAAAACAAAATCATAAGTACTTACGGGTTATTTAAAAAATTCAAGTCTTCTTGGAGACCTTGCCATGGTGAGTGGTGAAGTGTGTCCCAGAAGAGTGTGTTGGACTGTTTGACCCTGAAGATATGGCTGTAGGCTTCTCCGAAACTTCCGTAATCTTATAACCAGTCGAAATGAGGTAACATCCCAGTAAACTGTAATCTTGATCGACAGGGCTATGAGAACGTCAAATTGTGACTGCTTCGTCTTCTGTTGTGTTGCAGTGTTTTAGTATACATAGCAAAGCCTTCCCTAACCACTAGTTACAGAGTAGTAATATGCACGCAAATTTGATATTAGTGTGACCGTGCGTCACTGATATAATAAAATAAACAACCAACTAGATGCAACAATGACGGTTTATTAATGGTTGCAATCAGCTCAACATGTTTCGGGCAATAATTTCGCCCGAAACATGTTGAGCTGATTGAAACCATTAATAAACCGTCATTGTTGCATCTAGTTGTTTATTTTATAGTAATATGTACGCAGTTTAATAGGTGGATATGAACTGAGTGTCCTTAGGGAAAACCCGCTCTTCACATGCCGATAAAGTCTCTTTGTTACTCTTACTTCCATGGACGTGTCTCCCTCATAGTCGAAGAAAACTTCTTGAGTTTAAAAATGTACAGCTATAGAATCTTTCAATTAATCATCATCAGGAGAGTAACTCCGCATACAAAATCTTTCAGAAATTTGAGCAGGTTATATACATTGAAACGATATTAAGCCTCGTCAAGATGAATGGTTTAGTGGCAATATGATAAAAGCCTGTCAATTTCATGTTGCCAATTTTCTGGTCAATGCAGTGAAAATCTTCATAGAGTGTTCCGAATGAAAGATATCCCTGTAGGATTTAATATTTTCATGCTCTGGTTTATTTCATAAAGGAAACTGAATGATACAGACAACTTGGAAGATTTAAGTTCAAGTGAGAGAATAAGAATAAATTCTACTTCATTGTGAAAGAAATAGAAAGATAGGGATGGGTCAAGTAGGAGATTTATTTGATTAATTGTAGCGAGGGGCGTCGGACTGTTGCGAATAAGGCAACTGAATTTTAGCTGCTGTGAACTGAGGGAAACTTCTCGATTAGCCGATTGGTTGTTATTTCCTCAAGATGGGCACCGTTCCGTGGAGTTTGTTATTTATTTTGTGTTAGGCTTTCGCAGAGCTGAATATGCATGTGCTGTTCCTCGATATTTAAAGCTGAAAGGAGAATAGTTTATCCGAAACGTTGGCGCATAAGCAGGAGGTCAAAATACAACGAATCAATTGAGAACACCGCGAAATTTGGCTCAGAATGAGAGCCCGATCCTAATACAACTAACAGTGCTAGAGAAAATTTAAAATATCACATTGTGAGGCAAGAAAGAGACCAACTTAGGTGTATTCCAAATGTATGATACGGGAGATCAGTCTCACAGATCTAGTGGCTTAGAAATGTCGTCTTACGAATTATAAATCTAGACTAGTGCTGTGTGTTATTGTTTGATGCTTCGTCAGTGGCAATATCTGTACTTGTAGATTTGTAAACAAAAAATGTAACAAGTTTGTTTGAGAACTTTACAGCTTGTATAAATTATTTATATGCGTAGTGGTGGTTTGATAGACAAATTTAAATTTAATTTAAATTCATGGCACTGAGAAACTGGGATCGAAATGAGTCTACTGTAGCAGTATTTGGACGTAACTTTAAGCCAGTCACTGCCTCAAATTTTATCTACGAAATGTTACAGATCTACAAGTATATGTGATTTTTATGCAGATGCAATAATAGAGGAAATTTAGGAATGGCGATGTATGATCTCTGAAATATTATTTTGGAAAAATTAAATGAAGGCCTTTGTTTTGAAAACAAAAGAAATAGGAATTAAAAAATGAGGAAGGAAACAAATCGGGATTAAAATTTACAGTACTTTCCTCTAACACATTTGTCTAGAAGAGAAGCCTGGGTTGTGTTACACGTCAAATACTGCTCCCAGCGAAGTTCTTGTACTACAATACAGTGAAGGGTCTGCATGATTTGTAAATTTCTCAAGCGGGCGTAAGCCAGAATTTGCAAAGTAAGTAACAGGATTTAGGAACCACGAGCCAGAAATGGGAGTAAAATTGTCATGGGCTTGTGGTACTACGTGGAAAGAGTTTATTATCTGTTGTTTTTGAATTTAGAAAGAAAGCGTCTCTACGGATGTCTGTGTTTGACTTGGTTGTTTGGAGTAAGTGTCTAGACGTTGTGTACAGCAACGTGTGCATGTGTTAGCAAATACTCTGATCGTAGCGTTTTGAGGAAGTCATACTGGAATTGACGATACAGTGGTGTTGCTGAAGTACACTATAGCCAGCAAGACAAGGATTTGTTACGAGAATTGCTGCGCTACCAATTGACGTTCTCTTAGGAAAAATGTTTGAGATAAGGTAAGTCTGAGAAACTGCTGCACAGTTCTTGTAGTCTTTGCAGAAACACTGTGGAAGGATGTTATTACTTTTATATATTTAAATGTGATGGTTATTTTGTTATCGAATCTGAAGTTGGAAAATGACTTTTTACATGTTATAAACAGACAGCTGTAAGCCGTGCAGGCAGGTAAGCAGTTTATGAGATTTAGTGTGCCTGTTTCTCATCATGAGACGATTTGAAGACTGAATTTAACCTGGATTAATTTAAAGATATATTTAAGGGCTGGATAAACATATTTAGTTCGAAATAATGCCAGGGTATGTTTTCACAGATAAACGTAGTACGCGTTCTTTTGTCTTCTCTTATTGGATTGATCAAATTTTGTGCCGCATGAAAAGAAAGAGAAATTCTTGAGTGCTTTCAAGTTTGTACAATCGTCTTTACTAGGAAATTGTATTTGTGGAACGTCAAAGAGGAGGTGTATAAACAGATGAGCGCAGTTGGACCTGACTGCATGTGAAATAAAGAGAAAATGTTGTTGTATTATGAGGAAGAAGAAGAATTACTTGATCTAATATGCGATGTGCTCGGAGTTTCATCATCCTGAAGGAAAATAAGAAATACACATATATAAGATTACGTAAGGAAAAATTTGCGTTAAATCAAGAGTAGAATTTGGAATGGGATAATCACCGTTCTTAATGTGGCTAAAAAAGGATTTTTTAATTTAATGGGAGCACTTACATTAAGGAGTCGCAGAGTAAGGATTGCGTAGTGCGACATACCTAACACACTTATTGCAATTACCAACGTGTACAATACATATACGTATGTGTATAAATGTTGTGTAATTTTTAGTACAGAACGATGATTAACTTCGTTTTTCAAAGTGAGTTGTTCAACGACGCTGGCAGTTGCCAAGGTTTTACAACGTCGGTTATAAACGAATGAAAAAACTCGGAATATTGGTGGAATGTTACTGGCGGAAGAAAGTGGAAGTGCTCGGAGGAAAACCTACTACATTGCCTATTCGTTTACCATAAATCCTACATGTACAGGTCTGGGGTAGAACCCATTCCATCGCAGAGAAGGCCCAGAGATTATAGGCCTAAGTCGTGGCACCGCTTATGGTTTGGTTCATTTTCGTTTTGTGCCGCAAGCTGTATACGCGTTCTGTTTCAGAATTATCTTAGGCGAACAGACTGAGACCTTATATCAACCATTCGTAAATATTGATATTGTTAGAGAAGTGGGCGTCAAATAGCAAGGAAATTCTGAGTTTCTAAATTTGACCGAGAAGGTACACGTGGGCGAGGGATGCATGCAGCGAAATTTAGTACGTCTTGACGAAAGCATTATTGTGTGCAGTTGTACATTTTGACGAGAGGAGGATTGTGTGCAATGTGCACAATTTAGGAACTGAAATTTACCCTCTCGCAAGAAAGGAGGTTTTGATCTACAACATTCTGTTTGGTGATATAAGTGTGAATATTGCAATATTTAGTAGCTTACACACTGAGAATGAAACAAATTGTCAAGTCCTTAATTCAGTACGTAGGACTATTTATTAATGGCGTCCAGATATTCTGTGTCCCCTTGTAAAAGGAATGTGACCCTCTATGGGGCGTAATTCAAATCCAGTTGGCGAAATCTACGAGTATTTGATGAAATTTTCTCTGCATGGAAAAAGACAAAAGGATCATATTCAAAATTCAAGGCCCATGGCTTGCTGGTGCGTACTTTGTTCGTCGTATTCTGCTTTTGTCAGGTAGATGAAATTAATATAGCGGAGGCATCGTATTTGAAAGCTGCGTTTTTTTTCTCTCCGTACACGTTATTTCTGTACACTGCAGAACAATGGCAAGTAGGTACTAAAATTAAGACAAAAAAAAAACAATGCTACGAAGCTTGCAATTAATGAAATCTGTGTCAAATAAAGATGTTTTATTTTTTTGATATTTGTGGTACGTGCAAGCTGCCGTGCAAAATTTCTGGACTGGAGTTACGTAACAGTTATAGGCAGACACTAAATACCAGTGGCACTGCGTGTCAAGTAGCCCCTTCGGAGTTTATTCGCCTGGTCCCGCGCCTCTCCCACTACTGGAAGCATCTATGCAAACACCTTTTCTTGACTCTCTCCAGCACCGAATGTGATTCCGGCTGAATGTCCACGGCATTCTCCAACTTCGCCTTTTTGACTGGTTTTAAGGCGCGTTTGAAAAATTGCGAAGAGCGAATATTAGCTTAGTTACATCTGCCTGTCCGTCCGCGTAGAACAACTCGGCTTCCATTAGACAGATTTGAATGAAATTGACATTTGAGGATTTTTCGAAAATCTGTCGAGAAAATACAAGTTTCATCAAAATCTCTTACTTTACACAAAGACAAATATACATTTATGATCATATCTCGCTCAGTTCTGCTGAGAATGAAAAATGTTTCGACAAACGTTGTACAGAAAGTCGAAACATACATCTTGTGTTCAATAACGTTTTCCCGCAAATCTTTCTGTTTATACTCGTAAGATAACGTGAAAACGCGCTGTAGAGCCAGACAGGCAACGGATGAAAACAAGGCTCCTGCGCATTGCATACTGGATACCTAAGGCTACAAATACACACTTATAATACGTAATACCTACTGCTTTCCCTCTGCAACAGTGGTTGCAAACGCGCCTCAGTGTTATGTAGCATTGTTATGTTACATTTACATTGTCTGCCTTGTAATCGCTGGGAAAGGGAAGAAGTCATAAAGAGCTATTTCGGAGGTACTAGCGGATGAGGAAAAACCGCCATTTTGTCTTCGGTAAAAAACAAAACTGCTGGACAGAAAAGCAGTATGTACTCGCGCATTGTCAGGATGCAGAAACCAATTCTGAGTACGCCTTTTCTCTGAGCGTTATCTCTCGACATTCATTTATTCATAGTTGTGCCCTGAACAACGAATTCATTGTAAAGAAGTCCTACACTTCCAAAGAAAATAATCAACATGTTTTTGAAATTTTTACCTGAACTACCTTTCATTGTTTTGGAAGTAGAAATGATGGGCTCTTTTACTGTGGAGAGTGCTGTTTCTTTTCCGGGTCGTAAACATAAACCCAGCTTTATTACCGGTTGTGACCATGGAAAAAAGAAGTGTATTTTTCGTCCTGATCTTGCAGGGCCTTGAATAGAAATATTTGTTTTTTTCCTGCTAACTTTCTGGCATCGTTTATAACTCAGTAATCCCAGTGGTTTAACCATTTAACGGTTTTTGACGACGTTATGACATGCAAATAAAGTAAATGGTTTATTTAAAATAAGAATATCTTTTAATTCCTGAAAAGCGAATATGCATGAGAAAAACAGGGACGACCCATTTCTAAATTCAGATCTAACTTCAATAGAATTGTGAAGCGTGATATGACATGAGCACAATGATTGGAAGGTCAAATCTGCTTGGCAGGTCACTTGAAGCTCCAAGTACTAGATGTGATGTGAATACTGAAATTGTGTTAATAAAAATTGATGATAAAGTTGCGTCCTGCCTCAGTATGTGGCCCAATACTGCCCAGTGAGATATTCATTTATATTCTGAAAAGCCATAAAATTTTGTTACCGCCAAAAGACTTCGGTCTTTCAGGGAAATATATGGACCTACTCTCCAAATTTGATCATCTTAATACGATGATGTCATTAATGATGAGTAGTAGAGCACGTTTGAAACGTGATGGCACACGCGCAGAAACCAGATTTGGTCTTGCAGCGAAACGGACGAGTCCATTTAAATTGGCGGGGGGTCAGTTTAGTCGACTCCTGGCAGCCGAGGTATGCGCATCATCGGTAGTAATGGTAGTAATGTTGGATACACCATATTCTGAGGTAGAGTGCAAGACTACTGGCTAACCACTCCACTCGCATGTTCCCCCTTCACTTCCCCTACCGTGCGTCACTGTGTGCCATCAGGTTTCAACTGAGCTCTACTTGCGATATGAAATTGTTCTTTCACTGAAATGAATATGGCAAAAGAAGTCTGTGTAACAGTCAGAGGAACGATATTCCTTTCACACCTTCCACACATCCTTCTGCTCAGTGGGCAAAATGAACCCCGCTACTTGAGAACAGCGGCCGGAGCAGGAACTGGACTAGTCATGTCCAACTAGCTTCGAGAAGAAGTATACTCGTGCTTTCTATCTTCACTCTCAAAGCATATTTATTGCGTGGGCAATTGTACTCTTTGCAGCCTGTCACAATGTTGGCATAGAGGAGCTATAATATAACAGTCGGTCTTACCCTCCTTATCGGTTTATGTAATTCTGCCGAGAAGCTTTTAGGAAGTACCTGAACATGGAAGCTCCATTAGGTAACGCGGACACTGCACTGCATCAGACGCAGCTGACTGACGCACGGAACGGAGAGAAATGTTCTTTACATTCTTAGTTACGTGTCAGAGTACACTGAACCGCACCGGACACAACGTTGTTAGGCATTTCCTTTTCGGATTTTCGGAGGAGAATAATTTTTACTCTGGTAGGTGTGTAGTGATGACTCATTAGTAAACTATTTGATTATCCATTTTCGTTTGATAAATCAGCCCGTTAAAATATACCGAGGTAAGACGTTAAATTTTCTCAAGTCATTAGAAAGTAAACCTACTTAAAAAATTTTGACGTTATGCTGACCGTGCATCTAAGTATATTTATCTTAGTAATTAACCAAATTGATGCACAAAAGTTTGTTTTACAATAAGTTTATTTCATGCCTCAATATGTTTCAAGCACATGTGCTTATCATCAGGAGGTCAAAATTGTATTATACAGCCTCTGGTATCATCACACTGAAATAAGTGAGTGGTCTTAAATTACTAAAATACATTCTATAAATATAAGCTCATAGTAGTAAAATTTTTTGTGTAAATTTTTTGGGTGTGATTACTGTGTATTGCTTACTATAAACATGTTATGTCGTGTAGAGGTTAAGTTTATCCAGTTATTAAAACTTATTAGAAAGGTACTACGTCTATTTACATTTATGTTTGCTGAGTCTATTTAGTCACAAAATCGTATAAATTGCTGATTAGTTGTTGTATCTTTAAGGTTATGTTTGTCCGGTTGTTAGAATTGTTAAAAATACGATGTATTTTTACATTACCTATCTAGAAAAGTTGTGTTTATCCAGTTATTAAGATTGTGCGGTGTCTATTTACTTTACATTAATTGTTGAATCTACTTTAAAAAGTTGCCCTGTCTTAAAATAAATGAAGATATAAAAAATTAATTCGGAAATGTAACACTGTTTTCTTGTAAATATCAAGCATCCTGAATTGTCTTCTCTTCCTTTTATGCTCTTGTTCTTCTACAGTAAAAAACCAGCATAGTAATTTTTATATAATTTCTTCCGGAGTTTTCGTTTTATTCACTAATCAGAAATCTGCAGTGAAGTGAAATCGGTCAGTCCATCTGGTGCAAGCCGGTCGCCGGGTGCTCAATCAATAAACATTCCGACTACTACAATACCTCCGTTACCTCTGGTGCGGTCCAGCTTGCACCTGCTCGTGGATGCCAATTAGGAGGCAGGTTTGAAACGAGTACCGACAAGGCCAACATGTACTTATCGCGTCTTCAGAATTCAAAGAGAAACACAATTTAAAAGGAGGAAGTATATCTTGTAAGACTAGCAGAATTTAAATACTTGTTAAATGTTAGAGCAGAACACAACTGCATTCGCGATAAAATTCAGAACGGAATGAATTCTCAAATATTGTGACACCATTAAGAAGGAATGTGGGAAGTACTTTACCCGATACATTTTAGAGGGTAAAGAATGAAACGTTCATATCGTATTTCAAGAAAATTCTGTTATTTAAATATCTGTGGTATACAAACTTACCGTTTGGTATTGTAGGTTGTACAGTAATTGCAACGGTACAAATTGTGTCTAGTTATTTTACTCACGATTATCAACAAAATTCTGTTTGTTTATGTAACTTTTTAATTATCAATTAGTAGTTATTATGCGATCAACAGATCACTGTCAAGGACTTTAGAATTCATTTTGTGTTTGTGTATTTGATACACTCAGAATTTATAAGAGGTATCTGTGCTTCTTTTTACATAATTGATGTCATATGTGCTTTGTTTTTTCACTTTTGTGTAACATTATTTTGTTTAAGCAAAGAGTCTTTGTCTCTATAATACCACTTGTTACGAGTCACGAAATTTTGAAAAATGTAGCTATAAAACTTGGAAGTGTGTCATCCCCGGTGTGTGTGTGTGTGTAAATTGGAAAGGGTATGTAGTCAAACACAACTATGTCAATTAAGATGTATTTAATGGCTATACTAGACAACTACATGTTTCGGCCTTTACTGGCCTTCTTCAGGTTGTCTTCAAGAGAACTTAAGGTCCTACTATACACATTGTGCGCGCACGTGATGCAGAGATCTCCACATACGGGCCTTATTGCATAGTGTAATTTCTATATGCGGTGGTATGCTGTGGCTAGAGGCACGATAGGGTCTGCTGGCTAGTGTCGAGTTTGAAAAGTTATTGTTTTAAAAGACGTACTTAATTTGTTTTGTTTTGTTGGCCGTTCTTCATAGAATTACTATTTGATATGTTGCCTATAAAGGCAATTGTATAGACCCAGGTCGGGTCGCACGACACACGGTCTATCGTTACTGGTATTATTCTTTGTGTCTCCAGTCACGTGTCTGTATAGTACCTGGATTAGGCTCAAGAGCCTTTTCCTTCAAAGTTACGTCTGGTTCTTCGTTCTTGATACCGTAGACCCGCTATAGTCTGAGCTACAGACAGCATCATACAACACCGTGTTATTTTATAGAGTAGTAATCTCCAGATGTACAGATAAAGAAGGCACCGAATTCAGTGGCCGCGCTGTCTAAGATGAAGTTCTGAGACTGCTTGCTTGCTAGAATTGTGGGTTAGAATCTCGTCGGGGCATAGTTGAGTGTTGTGTGGTGTCAGGCAGTGGTCCCTGCATCGGACTGATCGCTCCTTCAGAGAATTTTTGTCGAGGGTGTTGTGTCATTGAGTGTGATCAGTTGCAACAAAAAACCTCTACACCTGTAATGAGTGGGTAGAAGATATGTCACACTGAGTAAGGAAGGAAAGAAGGAAGGAAAAAGTTATAGAGCACACATTCACTTTGATGATTTCATGTTATTTCTAACAAAATAAATAGGGAGTCTGCTAATGATGAGTAATGAAGTGCGAGTAACTTTACAGAGAGCTTCAACTTGTTCAGAATTCCTAAATTAGACTGCAAATTAGCCCGCTCATATATAAATCACGAAAATGGGCTAAACATTCCATACGTTTTGACCGACCAGGCCAAATTAAATTCGCACAAGAGTAGGTTTGTTCTAATGAAAAAGTGGCCACACGTGAACTATTATGAAGGAACTGTGCATGTGGTGTATTGGTATTCACACATAATTTGACAAAGAATAGTATAAAATGTTGAGCTTGCCGAGCGAAGTTAGGATTTCTACTGAATGCCTCGATTGTAAACAAGCAGACAGGAGAACGAAAACAGATTGCTAGATGAGAGAGCCAAGCAGTGTAAATAGTCGGGCGGTTGAGAACGATGTTCTGCTACGTTATACCTTTGTAAATGAACTGGCACTGGTAAACACACTTACAGTGTGTATACGAGTTACGTTACCATGCACCATCACTTTAAAGCCCAGTGGTGACTCTTTGCGCACAACCATGCGTACATCCTGCCCACAGAGATAAATATATGTGTTTTGCACGTGTCTCGGAACAAAGAAGGAATATTTCTCTATGCAGCATAGACTACCATTTACAACGGAGAGAGTTTGACGAACTAGGTATATAACTATAATTCCGATTAATTTGCGTCCTTATATATTCATTTAGATTACGTGATTTGTGATGTATGCAAACAAAGTACGAATTTCCGTCAATGTTTGCTTGGCTACTTAAACACGAGTATAAAGTGACCCTGCATGTCTTGTATTGGTCAGACGGAAGACCAAGCCGTATGATGTGAAGAAGACGTGTGGATTGGAACGCCGTGTAGTCTGGTTGAAGTTTACCGACCTTTTAGGAAAAAAATGTTGCGTCGAACGTGAGTGTATTCAGTATCCGCTGAACTCCAGTTCACTTACAACAGACTGAAAGGGCTTGCATTCTAGAAGACTGTAATCTTTAAAATAAATAATTTCCAGAGGTTAGTGATGATGTGTTGCGATCATTATGTCGTCGAAATTTATCCATCTTATATTTGCAACAAGAACAGGAAGTTTAAAAACAAGACCTATTCCATTCCTTAATGACTAAGGATGTGGAGACCCGATGCGACTTCGGTGTGACAATAAGGGCTACAAACAGTTATCTAACTATAGTCAGGGGACAGCCGTTCTTCTGAATAACAAGCTTTTTTCCTTCTTGCACTAAATATCTTATGCCATTCTTGAAGTCGGCATATCTGAGATAACACTAATAATAAATCCAGGACACAAGTGAAAACACACCTTCCTATTGCATAGTTATATTGTATATTTCTACATAATGTGTTATTATTATTATTATTATTATTATTATTACTGTGTTTTTCCTTAAACTTTAAGAAGAAGTCCTAATAAAATTCTGTATTACGTTTTGATGCAGCTACAACCTAAAACACTTGTATTATCACCAAGTTGCTAATCGTTCGCTAACAAGGCTTCGTAGCCATCAAAAGTAAAGCTGAAGACAGTTTTTATACATCCGGTGTCTTCTCATTGTATTTTCTACAAAAAAATGAACACAACAAGATTTTCCCATTTTTCAGGATCTGTTGCCATATATCATTTCAAGTACCTGTACTAACAAAAACCATTGTCGATCCTGTCTCAAAATTTCGCATGTCTGCCATATTGTTGTTAGTGACTGTAGTAAATTAGAAACACGGTCTTATGGCCTCGGGTGGCACCATGTTCGGACCAAGTTTCGTTCATTCTCTGTTTCGGGTTAGAGAAAGCGAGGTAGTTCTAGAAGCCTTTGTACAGAAGCAATGGAGATAAATAAAACATGACATTTAAACTACACATATTCGTGCTTCCAAAACCATTGCAGTTTTTCGGAGGATGTCCTGAAGATGAGAATGATGCGGTAGGTTTACCCTGAAACGTCGGTCAGGTCGTGCTAGATTACTCGTCATCTTGTACAACTGCGAAAAGAGCTTAGAACATTGCTTGTGTATAGCTACATAATGAAATTGCTTTCCATTTCTTTGTGTGTGAATACATCTGCTGGATGGTAAAGCAGCGTCTTACAAGCTGATCCACCTGTTGGTATCTGTGGGTGATGACACGTGGTGCCACAGTGTGATCGTCTGGGTGTAGTGACTACGTGTGTAGTGTATTTGAACTATAGCTATACAGCTAGCACAGATCCACCATCGAGATTTCGAGACAATATAAGCATTTCAGTTCGTTCGTTTGATTTTGAGTTGTGCTGGTATGCTGATGACAACCTGTTCATATGTCTTCATGCCGGGCGAAGCTGCCTGTTGTCTGTCGTTATCTGTCCTACTCAAACTCCCTCCCGTACTGTCCCCGGTCTGTCTGTCCGTCTGTCTCCCCCCCCTCCCCCTCCCTCTCTCTCTCAAGTCCAGAAAACTGGCTGAAAAGGAGAGAAAGAGATGTTGTCGACGAGGAAGTGGCTTGGCGTTGAACATGCGAGTGTAGTTTGCGGATTTTGGTTAGACTCCTAGCTGCTGCAGCTGTCACTCGCAGCTGACGTGAATTGTGGCTCAGAGAGTCCGCACTGAAGCCTTCACATCTGCACTCCCGGTAACCAAGCATACGAAAAGATGTGAGTTGTGGGGGGGGGGGGG
>Ga0136643_10003716_pt1 | contig 20679 bp, 11 predicted proteins | sample TergutLab28metaG_FD_96883 | JGI IMG/M metagenome (GOLD analysis project Ga0136643, IMG submission 96883) | Labiotermes labralis P1 segment gut microbial communities from Petit-Saut dam, French Guiana - Lab288 P1 (version 3) (version 3) | ecosystem: Host-associated > Arthropoda: Insects >...
CTCACGAGGCTGAGTGGACCCCGTTCCAGACCCAATACTACTCAGAAAATCTGGTAGCGCCGGGGATCGAACCCGGGACCTCTGTATCTGTAGCCAGAAACTCTGACCACTAGACCACAGAGGTGGTCAACCTGAAACAACAGATTTTAGAATTATGGTTTTGTATGTCGCGATTTTCAGTCGAGACAGTCGTGGGTACTTAGTTAAATGTTCTGTGGGGATGTGCTTTGTTTCAGAGAACTATGCGCAGGGCGGTCGACTTTCTTTGGACCCCGATCCACTTCTTTCTAACAAGGACCTCAACTAAAGGATTCTGCTTTACTGCGGGTTTTGTGGAGGATCTAATCGAGTGTGACAAGTGCTGCCATCTGCGAGACGAGTTGAGGAAACCCAGAAGTCATTAGTGGAGGTCAAAACGGAAACAAGAGGACAGGCATGGGCCTGAGGGAGACAGAGAATGTGACGAGGCTATCAACCATCTGAATAGACGTCGAGGAAAGAAGACGGAAGGGACTAAAATTGCGAGTCGCAACATTCCGCAGCATCGTTTGCTTGAAGAGATGCAATTAATGTAATGCAGCTTCATGCTTGCAAGAATTCTCAGGAGTTAAAGGTTCGCCCGCTTCAACAGAGTGGTGTGCATGATCAGATCTTTGTTAAATTTTATAATTTTGTCCTCTCCTGTAATTAATTAAACTGAAAGAAACGTGAAGTTGGAAGGAAGTCAACGTGTCATCCTAGGCACATTTTTCTAAATTGGGACTAATTGTGGGAACAGTAGAAGAGTTCGAAGTGCGCGCCATACGATTTAGCACTTTACTGTGTTGTAGATATGAATAGCAGAGTAAAGTGAAGTGGAGGGTTGATAGGATAAGTGAAAAAAATAATAAAAAATAAAAAGTGAAGTGAAGTGAAATGGTGAGAGTTTCTTTAGGGTAGTGAAGGTGTTCATTACTTTGGAAATAAGTTTGGAGATGGGAACTGTACTGTGTCTGGTTTAGTGATGTGCGGTGAAATAGAACGACAGCATATGTAAATGGGTTAAGCCAAACGAGAGGGTAGTGAAGTGTAAATGAGAGGAAGTGAAGTGTCGATAAGTGTAGTGAAGTGTAGTTGAGTGAAGTGTAGTGAAGTGTAGCGAAGTGTTGCAGTGTAGTGATGGTCTTAGTAATAAGGTGTCCAACATTGTTAGAAGGCATATAGACACTATGAAGTCGCTGATTGTATGCTCTTTAGGTTCTTTTTTTGATTAATTTATATATGGTTGTATTCTTGTTTAATACTGTAATTTATGTATTTTTCTCTGTATTCTTATTGTATGTTTATGTATCTTCATCGTGCCAGCTGGCACTTTTCGGCTACCCTGACAGGTTTTCCGTGGGTTTTCCTCAGTTGTAAGGCAAATGCCAAGTAAAATTCGCAAAGATGGGGCACGGCCCGCACTCTTCCAAATTTTTGTATTGTTCTCTGTATTGTTTGTTTTGTGTCGTTCTGTGTACTTTTTGTGTGTAAATGTGTACCGTACTACTGCCACCGGGTGGCTACCCAACTGCAGTTAACAAATGTATAATATCATATCATATTGGGCCGTGATGTAGTCGGGAAGATTTTTTCCCGAATTTGGCGTGTTTTAATTTTTAGTGAATATAGTATTTTGTTACTGTCGTTCCAAAGTATTTGAAATGACATTTTTCTATATGCTGTTAACTATGAATATACCATGATTTTTCGCATAATTCTGGTAAGTGGCAATGAACTTATACGCTCCTCTGCGTTTAATTTCAGCATAACTTTTCACTAGCTCCTGATACGTCTTATGTCTTTCTTCTCTCCGGTGTTTACATTATCTCTCATTGAATTCACCTTACAGAATAGATAAACGCAACGGCTGATATTTCTCAATTAGTTTCATTTTATCCTGATGTGACTGGACTTTCCTGTTGAAAATCAATGACGATATGGAATCTTTTATGTACTAACGTTGACGGTAGAATTGAAGCAGAGAACATGATGACGGACACCGTTTCGGAACTCGCCAAATTGGGAAGAAATATACTCTTTCGTAACTCAGCAGCGATATTCAGAGAGAGGAATGTTGGTGGAATCAAAATCGCTCACACAGCTCCAGTTTACCAAAACTGTCGGTTGCGACGTGAAATGTAGTTCGTTTGTGTAATTATAGTCGTCTGTGTCAGAGCAGAAATGACAGGACGGTGATGGCAATCATTAGAGTGAACGGGGAAACACAGAACTCTTCACTGTTTCGCCCCGCGACTACGTACTTTTTTGGGAATGGTGTACTGCATGAAGTGAACGTACAGTGGAGATGCCACCTTCATCATTCAGCGTATTCTGCTCTACTGTTTACGTTGTTGATAGGATAAAGTTTAGGGAATTTGAAAACATCAAATTTCTTAAGATTTAATTTTCCTTCGCATCGGTTTCACGGACAACACTGCATAAAAAACCTTTAGTCCTGTAAAATATTGCCGTACGATATAAAATACAATTTTTGTCATGATTTACTACTTCCATTTGAAAGTAGTGTGGATCTAACGAAGCACCAAGATAAGGGTTATGTGTCGTCATATGCAGCTTGCCTATACTGCTTTTTAACTGTGTAGATCAGTGGTTTTCTAATTGCAATAAATGACTTGGCAGGGACAGGGAACAAGTTTGAAGACTATGTGATCTAGTTTTGTGTGGGAAGGCAGGTTACTCTTCAACGTTTTGCAAATCTTCCTGCAAGAAAAATAAAAGTTTAATTGTGGTCAGTGTTAGAAAAGAAATGGACCATAAAATGGAACTGCTGTCATGAAAATTTCATGGAATGCCATTCCTGTGTATTCTGTATACAGAAACAGTGCGCGTTTTTTAATTTCGCTTTGCATTGTTGTCGTGGTTGTGCACATGACGGCCCGCTGATCACATCAGGTTACGCATGTGTTCCATGCATGTTTCTCTGTGGTATTCGTGGTTACGAAGGTTCATTGGAATGGAGTTTACGTTTGTCCCAATAACATAACGCATTGTAGGGTTGGAGAGTAAGCTCGACCGTGAAAGATGTAATCTGAAATTTTGTTGAATCTTTGGGATAGGTTGTAGGTTTCTGTGGAACAGGAGGTCCCAAACATTCCACAGCACAGCATAATGCTTAAAAGGCTTCATGCTTCTAAACGGAATGGAAACACGCGACCCCTGGTTGTATCCTGTTCAACACGAAGAGGTGTGTCGGACCTCTTATTAGGCTGCACGCGTAGCACCACATTCGGATGTGTTACCACACTCTGCACACGTTGGAGGATTTGTTGCAACTCGGGCTTGACGGTCTGCTTGAACCAGGGTGAAGGCATAGTTAGAATTATAAGGGTATGCAGACGAACGTACAGTTTTGGAGACGATGGAATACGATTGACTTGATTGCTTCAGTAGACACACAACTAAATAAGAAGAAAGGTAGTTAAGTAAGTACATACAGAAGACTTGAGTATTCAGCAGTACCTCCTTGAGATTATTAGATCTAGCATAGCAGTCTTTATTGTTTTATAGCAATAGAACCTCGTTAACAACCACCAATGATGAATAAAATAAACAGTGAATTAAATGTTACCTGCTTAAAGTACGGTGGTAACTATGTGTACCACCTGTTTTAAAGTTTTAATACTTAAAACGATCATCTGCCTAAGTAGTAACCTGCTAATTTTTGTAATAATGATATTGTAGCTTTCTTGGGGTTAGGAACGAGTCTTAAATACGATGTCTCTGCCGTTAAAGATTCTGGGTGGATGTTGAACGCTCGGAGCTCCAGTGGAAACTGCTGTGTCCTGTGCCTCGCATTTAAAGACGACCATAAAGCCTGAGTGCTACTGCGTGTCGTTTTGCTTCTCTGCAGGCCTGCTGAGATAATACACGTAAGAGCGCTACAAAGTGTTCTGCTTGCTACAGTGTCAATGATTCCTGCTCCTTTTAGCGTCGTTGTATGAATTATACAGTTATATATCGTTGAATAACAATGCTTATGGAAAATTATTGGACAAGGACCGGAAGAGACGATCATGATCATCTGGAGCATTGAAAATCCATGGAAAACTGGGCCTGGATACTGAATTTCCTGATCGATATTGAGACTCGGGAGTTTGGGATTAAAAAGAGGATTGTTGATTGTTTTATCTCTATGTTTGATCTAACTGAAAGGGAAGTTAATTGATCGTTAGCAAGCTAAAATTTCAAGGAGTTAAATTTATAACATTTTCTTGGGTTGAAAGGAATAGCTCAAGGCCCCTTTTCGGACCTTCGTCTCTTTCCCTGTCACTGACGCAGCACGAAATAGAGTTGTCGGTGTAAGGGATTTGTTGACGTTTATATCGAGAATTCCATAAGGGATGTTTTCAGGCCAAGGGAGGAAGCAAATATCTTTTATGTCACGTGTATTTCTTTTTTTTTTAAGGATGTTATTGATCTCCATAATTCGCAGTCTTCCCATAATGTTGAATAAAGATAGACCAACTTGATGTCACTTGCTTTATTATTTCATTATTTAATGCTCAACATGTTTCGAATGTTAGTACATCCATCCTCAGGAGCTTGCGAATGGTTTGTTGAGTTATTTCATGGGTTGTATTGCTCTGGTTCGGTGGGTGTTGGTGTTACGTTGTGGTTTGGCTGGGGTGGTGTGGTATCTGGATGCAGGCTGAAGTACTAGTGCTTCAGCCTGCATACGGATACCACACCAGCCGAACCACACCGTAACACCAACACCCACCGAACCAGAGCAATACAACCCATGAAATAACTCAACAAATAAGTCGCAAGCTCCTGAGGATGGATGTACTAACATTCGAAACATGTTGAGCATTAAATAATGAAATAATAAAGAAAGTGACATCAATTTGGACTATCTTTATTCAACTATCAAGATGATTCACGGTCCAATAAACATAAGATTCACATAATGTTATCAAAGTGGTAAAATACAAGAAGTTTAGAGGGGGCGAGATATATGACATGCATGGAGGAAATGATAAATGCATTTATTGGTTTAATCGAAAAATCTGAAGGAGAGAGACCACTTGGAAAACGTAGGAATATGCTGCTAGAAGGTATCTTAATTATGGTGGGAGGCGGTGAATTGATTCGTGTTGTTTAAGGCGAGGACCAAGTTGGTGGCTCTTGCGACTGGATTAATGAATATTCGCCTTTATAACTGACGGGAAAATTTTGACTGGTTGAACGATTATCGGGCCCCGAAGAATGACTTTTTCACTTGGAGTTAAATTTTCGGTGGGAGGGTCAGGGAAGATTATTAAAAAAATGGCTTATAAAATTCATGATAACGTGAACTGTTATGGCGCCTTTAAGAGTATTGTTGCTATAATGAAAAGTTAGACCTAAACAAATGGAGGCTACATATGGCCACAAGTTGACGAATTTTAATTTTATTTTTTATAAGCTTATTTTCTCACCGTAGGTTTGATAGTAAAATCATGACTTTACTCTTTTAACTGTCCGAACCAGCCTGTTATTAGGAGAATGTACTTAAAATGTTTATAACCGGTGTAATGTTTACGAAATACAGGAAAGTGTTGATCAAAATACGTGTAATTTAAAATATTTTACAAAACAGTCAGGACGCTTGTCTTAATTAGTCTACCACGCCTTATTTATTTATGTTAAATTCAGATCCAATTTCAGATACAAATTCGTGGCTTCATTAGGAGTCTAAAACACAAAATATTCTCTCAATGAGTTAAGGGCAGACTGACAGATATAAGACGGTCCTACAAATACTTAACGATTTGAAAGATCAATTAATACGATGAGCTATTCGAGAATCGAAGAATAAGCCAGCGCATCCCTTACAGTACTGTTTAATGAATATATAATAAATATATAAATAAATATATAATAAATAATGCAACATAACACAAATATTTTATTATAAAAACAATAATTTTAGTTGCTATGTAATTTCTAAATGCTTCAATCCAATAGATTTATCATCAGGCTTGCGAAATGTACAAAAGGAGAATAGTTATACCATTATAAGTATCGTTATGTGGGTAGAGGTCTAATCTTTATACTTTTATTATGATTTTATTACTTGATTATAATTCATGATACCGTAGCTTGAAGAGTATATCAAACTTGTGCGTATGTTTTTTTGTATTATATTATAAGCCTTGATACTTTCTGCTGACTGTAGAAGTGTGTATAAAATTCGTTATACATTTTATTAATTCATGAAAGACAATGTGGTGTCTTCCATCAAGATGATATCCTGCATGTTGCGTTCACGCTGACTCATAAATTTGACGTGCACAGCCGACTGGCTATCATGAATGTTCTTAGTCCACTTTTAACTGAAGGGTTGCAAGTTTTATGACTCTCCATATACGATATGTGGAAAGATAAGTAAAGAGCAGTTTTATATTGGGGAGCTAGGATAGGGTTATGAGTGAGGACACAGCTCTCGAAAACGAGGCATTAAAGTCATAGAAGCAACAGCGGTTTGGGAATGCGCGGGAAAGTGTTCCTGCTATTACAGGGGCGTTTTGTTAAAACATTGTCATACAAGAGGAGCAGAAAGTAGTTTCTGCGAGTGGCTTTAAAAAAGACATCATTTGAAATGGTCTTATCTGATGGTTACAACGAGAGGGATTACGGGTGGTGCGCTGTCCAGACAACTTACTGAGCCTGCAAGTATCTAATAAGCCAACTGACTTAAGTGGCTAGCTACCCAAGGGGCTGACTATGCAACCAGATGAATGACTGATCTGTTGGACAGCGAGCACCTAATTATATGACGGGTCAGCCAGTCGGTCCGAACTAGCCAACTTGCAGGCTAATGAAGTCACTGGCTAACTAAGCGAATCAAACTGATGTATAATGTAAGCTACCGTCTAACTAACTGAATATCTGAAGGTCTGACAAACTTAGAGTCTGGTATGAGGCAGACCCACTCCTTAACTTAATGCCGAAATTTGTGACTGATAAAATGGATCAGGAAATGACCATATCATCTGTTGATAGACCGAGCTCTTAAGTATTAAGACTAGCTGGATATACGTAACTGACTGACTGAATAAGTAACAAACAAACAAACAATCTGAGTAAGTAATTAACAAACTAACGGACTGACTCAAAAACTAATTAACTAACTAAATGAGTGACTGACTGAATAACTAAGCATGCGTGTAAGTAACTGGTAGACTGACTGGATGGCTGACTAATTATCTTTGTGCTTTTAATTGTACATTAAAATAGGATCTTCCCGCGTTAACACCATGTCATTAAGTTAATAACTAAGTGACTGACTCATGGATTAAATAAGCTACTGAATTATCATCATAATGAAGCTTAGTAACTTACTAATTGCCTGATTCGGCCTCTAATTAATTAATTAAACCCTGGAGCAATGTAATATATGAGCCGCTAATAGTTAAATTTCCTGTAGTTCGACGTAATTGTTGAAATATGGATTTTACGTGTTTTATATAATACAGTTTTTGTTCAATTGATATGCCAGTTGTAACGGACAATAAGCAGGCTTCATAAACGGCAAAGAAAAGTTTTGAGAAACCTGCATGCTGTATTATGGAACACGCCGTTTGCAGTCTTTTTGAAATTATTGCGCCATTTTCTCCATACGTGCGATAGTGTATGGCTCGACTACTTACGTAGCAACCCTCGTGCTGATTTGTGTTTCAGTTTACGTGCATTCTATGAACGTTACTGTCTACTGTTTTTCACAGCACTGTACTTGTGCCTTCTTTTCCTAGACGTGTATACACCATTTGTTTGCCTAATGGTCTCCTGTGTTACTGTCTGGTTGCTACGCGACCATATTTGTCTTTTTATAATGCGAAAAGCTGTCTATGTCTGCGATGAATGTGAGATTTGTTATCTTTAATCTAACGTATGATTCTGTTTTATACAGAAGTACAGTCCGGGAATTTTTCTTATGCGTTCCTGATCAAAATTGCTACTTCACGTCACAAATTTATTCTTTGGTACACCACATGCGGCACTAAATTTTGAAACTTTAGTTCTGTATTTTCTTTTTATTTTTCTCAGTGAGTAAAGTCTTTACTTTTAGGAATCACTTAACACAGTAGTGGCCTATTTGAAAACAAAGTACCGTGGAAAATATTTGAATGTGAAGAGGATGAAATGCGAGAAAGAAGTACTTAATCTGTACAGGTCGCAGTACTGTTATGGGATGGTATGACTTCAAGGAGGTGTATATACTTTGGACTCGCTGTGAAATTCACTGGGTAGACCGGCAAGGGTTTGGGAGACTGTTAATGCGGACCTTCAGGAAATGAGTTGTGAGGATGTGGATTTATTTCAGGCGACACTGCTTATGACATAATATTAAACGTATATGATTGAATTAGTTACAATTTAATGCAGTTTTTTTGTTGTTAAAATCGGCAATTTTTTTTTCAGAAATTTTTATGAGAAACATAAAGTTAGGAGTCTTGATTGTATGATAAACCGTATTAAAATCGTCCTTTAGACCTGATCGGATTTCCTTTGTGATGTATATGTTAATACTTACCGTTCAGTAGCTGTCGGGAACTGTACTGTGTAGTTACAGGCACGAATGTGTATCATGTTGCGACTTAGTCGTTTTGTAGGGATCCTTATTTGTTCACCTTCAACCAGGCCGGGATCCGTTGCGTACAGATATTTGCTTTCTCATCGCTTTTGGAAATCTTCCGTTTTCATAAGATGATGTATGACCGGTGCAGTTGAAATAACTGTTTAATAGCCGATAAAGTAATGAAAGTTTTGACCTTTCGGGTTTCTCAAGGTTGGAATTGAGCTATATACACATATGTCAGTTTATCTCGCATTCGCATCTTCATATCATATTCTGCGTCGAGAAAGTTTTTCCCCCACGATTCTCACCCTCACTCTCCCATTTTGTATGTTCTCTTTATGATCAAGAAGAGTCAGGTGACAGCGAATGATTAATTGACCGAGTTGCTCGTCGGTAATGAAGCGACGAGAGAACACGTCATAATCCTCCGGTGGTAACAATGCGGCACAAGTCAACATTGTTAGCGAGTTTCAATCGACAACGAAACACTTTACTAAAGATCGTGCCAGAGGCGAATAGACGTTAGGAAGATTCTGGTAGTCCTTCGGATGTAAGGTGATGACGTGGCCAATTTGTTGCCATGATTACGTTGTCTGTACCTGTTGTGTGCAGTGTAAGTACTTGACATATCTCTCAACAACTATAAATTGGACCCATGATAAGGAGTTTTTATAAAAAGTGAACAGATGGTCTTTATCAAACGCCGCTTGTGGTCTGGACATTTCAAACGCTGAGACTGTGGGTTTCAATTTCGCTCGCCGTGTGTATGTGTCCTCGCCATTCTGTCACGCTAGAGTATCTTTTGTAGTCCTCTTTTAAGTAAAGGCTCACCGTCATTTTTTTTTAATTTTTTATTTTATTTTTTTCGTTGTTACACCGTGCATGTTGTCGAGTTACTCAATTATTATACCAACTACTGCACATATATAAAATTTATAAAATTTAAACATTAAAACACTAAAACATTAAAACGCTCCGACATGTTTCGGTCCTAGGACCATCATCATGGAGCCATATCGTCCTTGCTAAAGTCACACTATAAAAAGTCACATTAATCTCGCTGTACCGGTGCCCTGCTACGGATGTGCAATGCACATCCGTAGCAGGGCACTCTTCGCAACATAACATTACACAACACGGCATGCTGCCACAATACCCAACCGGTACCGCGAAATTAATGTGACTTTTTATAGTGTGACTTTAGCAAGGACGATAAGGCTCCCTGATGATGGTCCCAGGACCGAAACATGTCGGAGCGTTTTAATGTTTTAGTTTTAATGTGTAAATTTTATATATTTGCAGTGGTTGTTATAATAATTGGGTAGCTCACCATCAGTTGATCTGCCGTCCAAGGCGTTCTGTCAAATGTAAAAAGAAAATGGCAGTGAATTCTGACACGGTAGAGTCCATAGGGGCTAATTCGTACAGTTGAAGGTACAAGGTATTAGACATCATTAAATGTTAATGTTGCTAATTGACAAGTTGGGAAATGTCCGCTGAGCGTAACACTTCTGTTGAGTCCACTCTGGTATTGTCCGTGATTTAATTTAAATGAAAACACTGGAAATTCGAGTATTTGAAATGTGCTTTTCAAAGTTTTACGCAACTCACACTGTACGTTCCTTCGTACCACAGCAACAGATATACACTGGATCTGAACACAGTTACTACTTTTGTTGCGCATGGGCTGATATTTTGATAGGAGACATCCCGTTGTGTTATACAATATGATAAAGTAATTTATTCAGACACAACATATATATATATATATATTAATTGGCTATGTATGTGTTGTATTTGACCGAATAAATTACTTTATCATATGGGCTGATACATTTAGATCGTCAAGTTTCTTTTGTTGACTAATATTTAGATCGTCAAGTGTTTCTCCGACCCCGCTGACTGTGCAGTATTTCTTGTAGCTTTGTTATGAACTGCGAGATATTATCGTAAATGTGCATAGGTCTTCATGTAAAGTGCAGTTTAACCTATTTTCACCCAAAGTAGAATGTGTCGGCAAATATTAAATCAAAACATCAAGTGTAAAATTTGAAGAATCCCTACAGTGGGAGCGGAGTAGTTCATGTGGCCAGACAGATGAATGGACATAGCTAGTTTTCACTTTTTCAATTTGGTTTCCCATCACGCGCAAAAATAGTAAGGCTGTGCATGATGCAATATTTGCTGCAGTGGAGAAGCTGACGCATTCTGTTCCTCGGCGAGCTTCGCGCTCCGACCGTTTTATACTCGTCAATTTAGCTCCCGATTCCTATTGAATAAAATATTGAATAGACCAGAATCTATCTGAACAGTGTGGTGGCGATAAGAAGACTGACTTTTTGTGTAACTTGCAAACTTGTTCTGGCTTTGTCAGATTCAGTAAATCCAGAAATACATTTTAAAAGTTGTTAAGCCCTAAACGTTCATCTGCTTGGGTTTATCCATTGCAGGATTCCCCCCGGATTGCAGGGTTAGGATGTTAAGTTGGATGAATGTAGGTAATGTACAACGCATCTTTTCCCTGGCTGTTCTTCGAACCCGCTACCACAGTATTCTCCCGGCATGATACTGCGCGGCTGCTGCGAGTGTCAGTAAGGCGCGTGGCTGTATTCAGAAATTTTGGGGCGAATTTTTCTCTTATAATTTGCATCAGTCGATTAATTCCTTGGATATTCAGCAATTCTGTTTCATCTTTGAAGGTTATTCGAAGATATTATCATGAAGGGTGAAGAGGACAAGAATGGACAGGAGGTGTTCGTGGTTTGTTTTAAGATACTATCCCGACATTTGCCGTGAAGCACTGAGGGATAAGGGAAATGAAGTTAGCCTGTTGGTGGTTTCTTATGATTACGGTCCTGAAAGTTTTGGTTCTATATCCACATGGAATTTATTGTGAAGACTGCGGTGAACTCACTGAGGATGCATACAGCAGCAACATTTCTCACACCTTGTTGCCTCCGTATTTTAATTAGCAAGTGATTAACACTGCGCCCGCTGGGGTCAATCTGCCACGTTAATAACTGCACATCTTGACAGCTTTCCTGAAAACTGGAGACAGCTGGGTCTCCTCAATGCAGAGGGCGCATGCTCGCTACGAATCCACTGACTGACAACTGACTGCCTGGATGGTTCACTGCCTAATTGACTGGCTGAGTGGGAGACTCACTGAGTGACTTACTAGTTAAGTAAATGACTCGTTTCCTGAATTATTCATTGCTTGGCTGACTTAGGCCGACTGAGTGGCTGAGTAACTGACAGTAAGTGGTGGCCTGAGTTAAGGACTGATTGGGCCGACTTGGGCCTGCTGAGTCAGTAGGCAACACATTGAATATCTGGAGTCAGTAAATGCCTGACTGCATAACTGCACGCACGAGCTAACAGTCACACGAACTGACCCAACAAAGTAGCCAAGGAACTGAACGACTAATCAAGTAGCTTGTGAGAGGATTTGATCTAATTTGGACTGTCTCTGGATAAGCTAAAGAGTTTCGTAAGCGTAGGAAATTTCATGATCAGAAATGAGAGGAAGAAACGTGTATTATTTCAGTGTCGCCTACGTTAATGTTTCATCTTTTTTGTTTGTTTGTTTTTCAATTGATGTGAACAAAATATCTTTTAAAGTTGACAAATGAACGTCGATAATTGAGAGATCAGATCTTTTTGTCTCTGCAGACACATACCATCCAGGTGAAAAAGAAGTAGTCTCTGTATGACAGACGTGGTAACATTACACTTTCATAGAAAGAGAATTCTCTGTTTTATTAAAGGGAGATGAAACCTTGCTACAGTGGATAAATCTGTTGCTTGGAAAGTTATTTTTGCAAATAAAGAAATAAATAATAATGACGTTCAGTCGGTTGGGAAGGCAATGTGACGTTACGTGAAAGGTCAGTGAATTCGATTGGAGCTGTGAGGGTGTAAGATAACAGAGGAGATTAATTCACATCCCTTAGGGACTGGGTGGGGATACACATAGAACAGGGACAGTCGGAAGTTAGTAAATAAGGGAGCAGAAATAAACACGTAATCGTAAATAGCACAGTAAAACAAAGAGAAAGAAATGTAAAGACAGAGTAAGAAGGAAGGGAAAATAAAAGAAAGGAAGGAAAAGAGCCACTGGAAAACAAGGGAAGGGCGGAGAGAGAGGGAGAAGGAACGGAAGTATGACACATGGAAAGGAGAGAAAAAGGAAAGAGAGCCTGGCTTTGAGCTGTGCCCTGTAACCATCACGTATATTGCATGGATACGGTTAAATCGAAGTTTTCCATGTAAACTCTAGGGGTCTTTTTTTAATCCCTATGCGATAAGCTGTTAAACGCTTTTATCGTAGCAGATAACCGTATTCTGTCATCATATATTTTCTCTGACGTCACTACAATGTCAGTCTAAGTGTTTCTTCTCCCCTAGAATGGATCTTAATGAGACTGAAAGCTATTGTCAGCTACCCTGTTTGAAAATATTAGTCCAGTGTATCACATCGCGTCAGTGTCTTATACACGTGAGAGATATGCAGTATATCTGGACTGATCAGGCCACAGTATTTTGCTGTGTGCCCTAGTTATCACCACAAGAGTGATTTTATGCGGTTATTCCACCTTCTCGTTTGTATCTAAAAATAATTCTGGAAATAATTTTCTTAACGTTCTTTCAGTCCTGCCTTCACCTTGCTCTGAATATCTTCAGGTGATTTGAAATGGCGTTTCTCTGGAGGGTATCTTTAGTTTCATGAGCATTAAGTTAAAATGGGGAAAATTTGGGAAGAAGGGCGACATCCCAATTTAAATGTTTGTGTTGTGACCAAAATTCATTTTTCTGAAAGTGCTTTGCGTGAAAACGCATAGTCATGATGCCAGGCACACTTTTGCATTAAACAGGTAATAGTCCTTTTCGACGAATTCGCTGTCATAAACGCGAAGTTGGAATGCTTATTTGGCTGCTTATTCTGGAGGAGCGTGGTAATAACTGATTATTATTTTATTATCAGAACCCACATTATCGTGGCCTTAACCTTTGATGTTGACTTTCACGTCTTGTTTGATTTGGGAGACAAAATTTTTATTAGAGTCTTTGGCGTTTTGTTTCTCAGAGGTACCGAAATGCCTAGTCTTATAATCTGTAACTTTTACCTCCAGATGGTTGGATACTTGCAGTCTTACTGAACTGGTGGAGCAAATTTCCTTTCTTTCCGTTTTGTCATAAATAAAAAAAAAATCAGAGTTTGCTATTGAAATGTTACTTTAAAAACTGAATCCAAAAAAATTGAAACAGAATCTTGTAGCCATTTGGAACAGTGCGGTCCGCTTATTTAATTATCACACTTCTTAATGATCAAGTTCACTTTCGCAGTAGACGGGTGTTGTCTGTGAAGGTGGCAAATATTCTAAGTACCCTCATTCCATAACATCTCCCTTCAGCAGGTGGCAGTCATTCAGTTGTCGAAGGAAAGTTGTGGTCATTTGAAACGAAAATATATATGTCTTTATAAATGCCCACCGGCCAATCGAATCCTTAGCCAGCGCAATGTATTTCACATCTCTACATAGCTTTCGCCTATTATTATTATTATTATTATTTAATCCTTGGACGCCAAAGTGGTCGTTTCTGAACATTCTTTCTTCAGTGCGTGTTGCATGTCCCACCCATTTCAAGTTTGTATAGATTTTATCACTTTAAGCCTGCATTTATTCTACTTATTTATGGTTTGTTTAGCGATGTCGTTAGTTACTCAGACCCGATATCAAGTGGTAAAATAGTGAGAAATTCCTTGACAGGGCTGTGTAGCGAGACTGTAGTGCCTAATCTGAGGCACTATACTTAACATTTGCCTGGAGGCGGTGATGAAAACGACGAGGAACTTCAGTCATGTTTGTGTGTCCTGGCTGAGACTCGAAACTGGGTCCACCTGAATATAGGTTAGTTATTTAATGTTGTACATTTTCCGTGCAATTATATTACATATGTAAAATTTGAAACCAGCTTGCCGCACAACACCTCTTATTTGTTAATTAATGCTGCGACATATTTCGGCCGTAACTGTTGGCCATATTTCAGGGAACTCGTAATTTTTTTTATCATGTGCAGCTTATGCTTCAAATTATTCGATAGGAATTTTACATATGATTAAAATTATTATTGTGAAGATTAAATGTTACAATTCTTAAAATCAGTGCTGTGGTAGTTAAAATACAATTAAAATAATCATACGTTATAAAATTATTGTAATTTGCTGTTGATGTAATTGTTGTGTGCAGATATCTAAGTTTCAGTCTTTCTTCAAATGAAATAATTTTTGGAATCAAATATCCGGTATCTTGTGTACACGTTATGAATGAATATGCTGTAGAACTACTGTCTTACCCTCTGTTTAATTCTTTCTTTTGCGTCGCAATCCGTACAGCTTAATTCTTTAGTTCCTATTGTTATTCCAATGCTGCTTTCTATATTGTATTATATAATGTTCCTACTTCATTTTTTCCTCTTCTCATAGCTCATATTTCTCCTTTTCTGTGTCTTTTAGGTTTCATTTTATTCGTCTAATGCGTTATGTCGTCCTTCAGTCTCTGTCCAGATTTCTAAGATCCTCTTATTTTTCTCTTAGTCTTTTTCTATCTCCTTTTGGACATTCGTCCTCTTCCATTTCCACCCCCTCATTCATTAGCACATATTTTCTTTGTTACCTCTCTTCTTCTCAACCCAGCTGTTTTTCTGGTCTTTCTTTCTTCATATGTTGAAGAATTTCCTAAGAAACAAATCTTAACGACAATTTATGTCGCTTATTGTAAGATTTTGCTGAAAGAAAATGGTTACAAAATTCCACAGTTGTATCTGATTGAACAGGATGTTAGTTGATTCGTAAGCAGTTTTTTTGGGGTGTTTGTCGATGGTTTGATTTAAATTCGATCCAGATGAACTTGATTTTTGCCACTGTCTGAACACGAAGCAGAGGAGATTAAAAACTAAAAATGAAATTTGAAAGTGTCCCGATGTTTCCAATGCAAATAACATTACTTCCATATCACATATACTGGTCATGTCGCTCTCGTCTGTATTCTGGGCCTCGTCAGTGGAAATGGGGACTCAACAGGTGTAGCTGAAATTGACATCAAGACAGGGTGTGTTTCAGAATAAGTGCTTCTTTTACATTCTATGATGTATGCAAGCAGTACATCTCGTTCAGTGTCGGATAACGACAGGGTTATTATGTACTGAACTGAACTAGAAGTGACTTTTGGGAAGTCGTCACGATATATTTCGGCATTAAACCGAGATAGCCACCGAAATATTGTTGAGAATAGTGGTTACGTCCGTCTGGAATTAAACCAAGTCCCTCTGCGTACAATGAGAAGCTGCAGGTATGAGTTGTTTGTTATAATAAAGTCCACCGTCGATGGGTGTTGGGATATTTAATAAATCAGTGTGGGCTGCCACTCTGTCATCACTGTCACGACAGTCTTGCCAGGAAGATATGAGCTTCTCACGGAGATGGTCACAAACATAATCATCGTATTTGTCGGGGTGACGTTGGGTGGCCTGACATGTCGAGGTTTCTGCTATACTACACGGAATTACATTTCAGAGACTATAATTCAAGCAAGAAGAGGCTGTACGAGGGAAGTAATTGTGTACGGGAGGGTAATTTTACAATTGTTCATCGGAATACTTTTGGTGAAAAAGTGTACTGTATTGACTTGGTTAGGATAGTGTTCAGCCGTGCATTCTTTTGTTGATGCTGTGTACTTCTGGGTTCCATAAACGCATGGAACCTGTTGATCAGTTGATTAACTACTAGCTGAGTCTGTTCGACGGCTTTGGTTCGTTGTGATTTACTCCGTAATAAATGAAAGGAATTTAACTGTTTCAAGACAGGTCCAGTGGTGATGGTGACGAAATTTTTGACTTTGTAACAACAGCGAATTTTCATCAGACGGTGAAACACCCAGTGCCAAAGGCTTTGTCCACGGGTGCTGTGATTTTAAAAACGTTTTAGAACAGACTGTACGACTCGGCAGTTTCTGAAACAAGATCCCTGATGGCAAACACAATGCCCGCCATCTCGTAGCGACCCCCAATGGCGAGCGTGCAGACAGACATACGGGCACTAAATGGAGCAAGGGGCTAGGAAAACATTGACACTGCAGCTCCGGGGGAGGTCTCTATGGCCTTCCGGAAATTGACCCGGAGTGTAAAGAGAATCACCCCGGAGTCCAAAGCGTCTTCGTTAACCGGCAGGCGTGTGTGGTGTATGAGCTGAAAGGTTAATTTGATGGAACACGTTAGTTGTCCTCATTTTACCGTTTTAATACTCGAACAAGGGCATATCGAGACTCAGTGTAATGATTCTTATCCCGATTTATTACACTTAAGTTCTTGTATGACAATCTCAGCTTCAATGCCGTAGATATTTATTATTCGAATGATCACGATTTTGGTACTTTTCCTTTACGATGTATATCATTTCTGTGAACGCTCACGTTTCAGAGTATCGAAAAAATATAAAATTTTGCGATTTAGTACTGAATGACTCTATTTATAGTCCAACCTAGACGGTTCACATGTTTGCCACGTATTCCCTTCTGAGTTGTCTCTGAATGACGCATGGCTGGGGGAATCCCCCGAAGATACGAGCTATTTACGAGACTACGTGGAGATCATTTTACATGTTAAGAAGTTTTTTGGGATGATATTGATGTATATTTCATCATTGCTTAAAGAATATGAAATGAGTCACAAATTTCTGGGAAAGGACCTTACTTCATCTTTCGTCTTTCAGAGGCCTTTGTCTACACAGCTATCTTAAGTAAACCATAATTTCACTAAAAATTATGCAATTTGAGCTGCATTTCTGCCTGTTGTTTTTAGTACACCCTTGTTGATAGTTGTCACTGAGATGAAACCCCAAAGGTAAGCGTTGTCGTCTGCATAAGCTTTCACAATCCTTATATGTGTTTGTAACACGCACACAGAATTTCAGTTGTCTTAAATTCAACGGACCATTAATTATCTCATTAGTTCGAAAATCTTATTTTGCCTTAAATGTGTACGAGTAGATATATCACACTGCGGTCGTGTTGTTTTTATGTATTGCACGTAAATGTGGTTAGGACAAAGTTAATGAACCTGTGTATTCTTCAGTTTATCACCTTACAACTTTTCATGAACTCACATAAAAAGAAGATAATGTCGTTGTCGTGTAGCATGTGCTCACAATCGCCACGTCACTGTCATGTGACGACATTTAAAAAGGAGGTAGCATGCATGACCCATAATGATCGTACGTTTAAACAAAGACTGATCTAACATATGGTCTGGCAGTAAGACTGTGAACCGGAAAGTTTGAGCCACTTTTAACAATTTTTATATTTCAGTGGATTGTAGCCAGAGAGATGTAAATTTCACAACCAATCAGAACAACTAAAAATAAGCGATCTCTTTTTTTTTTACCGCGTTTAATGAGCGAAAGAGTACTTGGATTTGTGGGAAAATCTGTTTGTAGCGTTAAGGCTAACGGTCTGCCAATCTTGTAATATAAAACATGACTTACAGTCCGGTTCAGGACATATATCTATACGTAGAAAAGCCCTCGTTTCGCCTTAATTTAATCTAGGCCGTGTATGCACGTTACTGATATAAAAATAAATTAGTTACTACTTGGTCATGAAGATAATTTTACAGGAATGGCCTTTTGCCATTGGCAGAAAAATTAGTGTTCGTCTATTAAGCCCCTTTTCACTCGCTGATTGCGGTTGTTTGACGTTATGAGTTTGGCACTAAAATAGTTTTGTTCTTTCATGTATCAGGCAGACAGACTCACAGAAGCAGGGACAAAATATTTTTAAATACTTGGTAGTAAATAAAATGTAGAAACTTTTTCTCACTTTTTGTTTTGTTTTCAAGTAAACTGATAAAAAGGCTGGTGTCGCTGAAGATAAGTCTTTATTGACTCTGGTACAGATAGACTCTGCCACAAGCAAGATGGAATATCCATGAGAAATTATTAACGTAAAGAAGTAAGTCAAATAAGAAGTAAGAATTTGCGCAAGTTATGAGTGAATTAAATTATTGCTAAATGGGTATAGACGTAAATAAATAAAGGGTTAATGGACAAATAAGTAAATAAAGCGAAAAATGAACTAAGTAATAAGAAAACGAAATATCGAATCAATCATTCAATCAGTCCAATCAATAAATCAATGTCACCCAAGCTCTGCATGAATAAATAAATACGAAATACATAGGTAAGTATAACAAGACGGCACGGTAGGTGTAATGTAACATTGAGGCACGTTCGTGGAGACATTGTTGCAGCGGAGAAACAATAAGTGTTATATATTTTGAGTGTTTGTAACCAGCATGCAATGTACATGCGCCATATTGTCACCCGTGACCTTCCCGCCTCTGCTGTATTTTTCCACGCTACCTCATAAAAGGCAAGATTTTCGAAACATCTTATTGAACTTTAAATGCATGTTTTAATTTTCTCTGCGTTTTTTACTGAAACATTTCTCATTCTAAAAAGAACTCAGTGAGATATTATAAAAAAATTTACTTTGTTCTTCGCGTAAAGTACCTATTATTCCCCTAAGATTTTAATGAAACTTGAAATTTTCTGGACGGATTTTCGAAAAGTACTGAAATATAAAATTTCATGAAAATTCAGACAGTGGGATCCGAGTTTTTCCATGCGGACGGATAGACAGATGGACAGACGGACATGACGCAGCTAACAGTCGCTTTTCGCAATTTTGCGAACGTGCCTAACAACCAAAGAGTGGACAATAGACTGGGTAATTAAATAACTGATCTGGTGAATGAAAGGATGATTGAACAAAGACATAGAGGATTGCTGTAGTAAATCTCAGCTTGCCACTCCTTCTCATCTCTCAAGCTGAAATAATATATAACAGTGTCACTGGGAGTTAAGAAGGAAAACTAATGGCCAATAGGAAGGCTTCTTCCATTAATCACGTGACCTCGTTCCTCACCAACCACGCGTTCCTATATATCAATGTGAGTACAGCGTCGCAAGGCGTTTGGAGTAGACAGATAACAATCGCAATGACAGCGAAGTATTGTTATTGGTAGACAATTGGCAGGGTTAGTTTGCCGATGGTTTCGTATTCTTTGTTAGAAGTGATGGCTACATCTGCACCATATGTCATACTATCCCGTTAACAGTGGGCTAGACATTTGTCTTTTCCACATATTGGTGGTATGTTCTGACAATAATGTGGCGTTGCACCGCTTTCCATGGCTGGAGGATGGAACTGGAGTATTAAGCTACTAGATTCGGTAACTCCTAAGACTGACACAAAAGGTGTCTAAATATTTATCTTTTAGCCTTCGACTTCATAGAGTCAGTTAGCTCAAGCGGTAACATAGTATAGGGGTACGCTGCTAGACTCCTGACTCATTTCTTCGAGGCGAATTATGGGATTACAATTTCACACAGGCCACGACCGTTGTTTTACTTGATTTCCTTTACAGCTGTAATTTATCTTACTGATTATAACACCCGTACACTCATGTACACAAACACACACGTTCTCCATGTAGTTTGGAGTGTACTCTGTGCAGTTAATGGTCATTCAAACGACCTAGATATTTTCCGTTTTCATGGGACCTGAAGGCTCATCATTCCGCAAACGTCAGTTTATCGCTTCGATTTATACTTAAGAAGTGACGTACAAATTCATTGTGAGGCACGGAAAGAAATCTGCGCAGTGTGTTGCTATGGATACGCAATAGGCAGTTTACGACACGCGATTTTAAGAGTCCCATAACCATCAAATTAACACAGTATTGTCCGCCGCCATTAAACGTTTCTTCGTTATTACAACAACGGCCTGGTGCATGAGCGGCATAACGCCGTGCGCGCAGTGTGAGTGTGGGGGACTGCGCACTGGAATTTCACAGGCAGTAATTTAAATATATTCAGAAAATTAAGAAGTAAAGATTCACAATAATCACCAACACTTCATTTGACACTATAAAACTTTAATTTGTTAAAATAGTTAAAATCTCCGACATGTTTCGGTTTACATTTAAACCATCTTCAGGGAGCTATTAGTTCATGC
>Ga0136643_10003718_pt1 | contig 20677 bp, 11 predicted proteins | sample TergutLab28metaG_FD_96883 | JGI IMG/M metagenome (GOLD analysis project Ga0136643, IMG submission 96883) | Labiotermes labralis P1 segment gut microbial communities from Petit-Saut dam, French Guiana - Lab288 P1 (version 3) (version 3) | ecosystem: Host-associated > Arthropoda: Insects >...
GTATTTTTTTTTTTTTATTTTTTAGTAGATATATATAGATATGTGTATAGATTTTTATTTATATATATTTATATATATATATATATATATATATATATATATATATATATATATATATATACATATATATATAACATATAAATTGCGGAGTGTGTATATATATATAACACTCCCATTTTTTCCTACTGATTGCAGTTGTAAAGTTAAGTTTCTGTCAAACGCATCAGGTTTTCACCTGGAGAAAACGAACATGGTCACGTATGTCCCTACGTCTCCGCTGTTACGCAAAGCATTTCAGACAAATTCACGTCTTAACGTCTTCTATAGTTACCAGACTAACGCAACACCATAAATATTCTGACATTCCTTTATCTTACATACGCGACATGTTTTGGCCATCATCACGCGATATTACAATAACGTGAAAGGTAAATTTGAGGAAGAGGCCTGATGGTGGCCGAAAATGTCGGCCGAAACGTGTAGCGTATGGGAGAAATAAATGGATTACGTAATGTTAACCAACAAAATGCCCCTTTTTAAATTAATATTTTAGTTCAACTCTTCTTGTCTTCTGCACGTTTCGAACATCTTATGTTCATCATCAGGAAGTCTGTATTGTAAACACAGCCTTCCATGTTGTTTTTTTTAATGCATTTTGCAAGCAGCCTAGCAGGGTGGAGGATGTCGATTAACATTACAGAATTGTATCACATTGCACAACACAAAACGTATAAAATAAATGAATGTCACAGTGTTTATAGTCGGGTAACTATAGAAGACGTTAATTACATAAATACATCGGTACCATTTCACTCAGGTTGAAAGTCACGTCTGTTTGAACCTATTCTTGCAAGTCTGTTTGCCGAATATCACATCGAGTAATTAGAATTCCTGCTTGGTATTTGTGAGATATCTGGGTCAGATCTCGTCCCGAAAACCACCTACAGTTTCTGAGGGCTTTCGTGGTTGTTCTTAGTACCAAACATAAGGGCACGAAAGTTTCATTTTGCGACCTTCAGTAGTTCATTGATTACTATAGCTTTGAATCATTCGACTTAATAAAATCTGAGCTACGAAGAGCGGTGCTATATCAACCATTAACAAAAAATAAAATAAAATAAAACAGCGTTTCCTTTGTCAGTCATATTTATTGTTTGTGCGTTTTCTAAATGTTATGGGTTTCCATCGTGTGTAACATCAATGATAAAAACCATAGTTTAATTTCTTCTACGTCTATGAATATATAGATCTGTAATACGCGAATTTCTCAATTACAAATTTAAGTTCAGCCTACATTTAGTCCTACATTTAGTGCAATGAAACAAAAGAACAAGACCAGCGTGACTTCCAGATAAAAGTGTGACTTTTTTACTAACGAATGTTTCCCAAAGTTTTGCAACACTTTTGCACAATTCTTTGAGCGTGTTATTACAGTATGTGCTCCGGCTTCTGTCTGTCCAGTGCGTAGTCTTGGTGTTCCTGTGTTTGGTTCCGTTCGTGTTAGTAAATGACCTGTAGATTCTTTTTTTTTTAAATCAGATTCACCGACTTTATTTCACACGGGTACACTAGTACTTTGCCAATATATTTTCCAACAAATGCACGTCTTGCTACAATATGCATAACAAAATTCCTACATGTTTCGGCTCCCAGTTACCATCTTCAGGAAGTTACTATGACAAAAGTGTACGAGCAAACCTGATAATTTATGTTTTGATCGTAGTTATAAACTTAATGAAAAATTAGTTGTTAAAATACATAAAATTTATAAAATATGTAAAATAGATATTTTTAATAATTTACAATGTTTGGTAATACATTAAATATAAGTCACCTCGTTATTTATCAACTATCGTTATCAGTACTCTGAATTTATGCAGTAATTAGTAGTCACTTAATTTGTTGTAGAGGTGTTTATATGGGCAGTTTACTTCATATTATCGTCCTGATATGCCGTGTGATGTGTGTATTGCCAGGCGGTGTAGTGTACTTTGTACTTTGTCGTCTACACAATCCGGAAAGTTAACACTGAGAGAGGGTTATTGAAGGACCTGCGATTGCTGGAAGCTGACCTTGGAGTACAAACAAGGCAGTGTACAGTAATGTGTATTTGGGTATGACATAATGAAACTACAGTTTGCCACAAAATGAACGTGATGATTTCCTCAATACCCTCTTTTCAGTCATTTGAAATTTGTATTTCGTCTTCTAAGTAACACACCGAGCTTTACAGTCGTGTAGAAATGGGGGGGGGCATTATTATTATTATTGTGACATATTGTTTATTTTGTAGAAAACCGAATAGAATGCTTAACCTTGGACTTAATATTAACGTTCTGGTTCTTGGAAAGGAAGTGAATTTCATGAATTGCTGGTAGAGTGTCAGTTAGCCGAGCAATAACTTGGTTCTTTCACTGGTGATTACTAATACATTCAACTATGTAGCCAAATTCATGCTCATTGTGCGACGTGCTTCGGACCTTTTGATTTTCTGTATTCATTTATGTGTACATATAGGAACCTGTGAAACTGTAAAATTATGATACACATATTGCTGTTTATAGAGCAACATTGCAAAGTTTAGAATCTCAAGGCCTACAGTTCCTTTGTGGGCAAATTTTCTGTTATTTCACGAGCCAAATCTGAGTTGTATCTCTCGACACCTGTTTATTTTATTTATTTCTGTTTTAGTTTGCTTGGTGATTGAAGGCGTCCTTTAAAATTAAGCCATTTTGAGTGTACATTTTATAATGTTTAGTACCTATATTAGTGCTTCTTCATCCCTCTAATGAAGAAGAGTTGAAAGTCAATAAAAGAAACATGAAAAAGGCGATTCCCATCAGGGTGCTTAATGTAAGTTTAAGGTCTAATTTTCGTATTTTCACGAATTCACGCTCTGACATAAGCAGTTTCTTGAATCATCTTCTGAAGAAGGGCTGTTTAACATGTCATCACTTGTTCTAATTCGGCACTGAAATGCGGCATCGTCATTTTTTTTATGTGAGATCTTCTTTAATTTGCACATCAGCGAATTTAATGTACGACTGTAATCGAGAATATGTTACATGTTTTGTGAATTTTGGTGTCAGTTCTGTACAGATTTCTAAATAAGCATATCCCAACTTTTGACGTGTATGTGAGTTGCGAGATGTTTTCTGGTGCTGCATAATTATGGATGCCTGATAGGAAGTATTTGGTGTAGGTGAGGTCGACGGTGGTAGTCGTGCGCGTGTCTGGTATTTGAGCGCGACGTGCGTGCTCTTTACACGTGTAGGCCTACACGTGTAATGATATTATTCTTCAGTTGAGTGATGTAAAGTATGCTGTATGAACTGCCCAGTGTAGTGTGCCAGATTGTTCTGTCTTCTCCTTAGACATGCCTCATTCTTGTAGGCCACTGAAACACTACTGTGAAAATAATCAGCATTTATATAGTGATGACTCCTGTTCGAGATATGAAATTTGTTTGCACCTCTTTGGAGTCGTGATTTTTCATTAGGCCTAACGACCTTTGTATAACCTGAAAAAGAAGTGCAACTGACGTCAGTCTGTACAGACATGTAACAAACTGCGGTGTGTTGCATCGTAACATTACGCATACTAACATAGTATGTAAAATTCTTTTAATTAAGTAAACGTCTACTGATGACCCACGGATTTACTTCCGGCCAGATAAGGCATTCGTCTCTTCGCCTCCACTTCCAGAACTGCTGTTTGAGCCTTTCAGTCTCATATGAAGGCCTACTCTAATGCAGGGTTTCTCAAAACTGTGCGCTGGCCAACCACTAGACGACTTTTATAAATTTCAATGTACCAACTTCTTTTTTATTTAAATAAGGACGCTGAAATTGGTAAGACTGACTGACAGCGAGGATAATTTATATAATGTTGTCAGCAGTGCTGCATATTAGCATATATATATATATATATATATATATATATCTTAAGCTTTGTCTATTTTTTAAATATTTTTTCTTTTTTGTATTGCAATTTTTAATTAAGGACATGTACCAGTAACCAATGGTGGGGGAACCACTAGCGGTACGCATACCACAGTTTGGGAAACTATGCTAGAATGGGTAGAGAGAGAGAGAGAGAAAGAGCTGTCTATTTCCCTGAAGTCGAAGATGCCGGCTAATGGCTGTGATAGGACCTGTTAGTTACACCGAGGCCAAGAACAAACGGAGGCTATAATGTGGTGTCCCACTGCAGAGCAAATATCCCCCGAAGCTCATTCATATTGCTGTAAGATAGAAACATTTTCGGTGCTGTAAACATAACGCGAATTCTGGGACGTGCATCAATTTACTGACTGAATTTTTGCTACTTCGTTTGCATCTATTTTCCCTTATTTTCTGAAGCCTGTGAGTAATATTACGTGTGAATATGGGACCAGTGAACTGTAGTAATAATGTGAATACTTATACAGTAGCCTACTGTCTTCTTACTAACCCGATACAACGTTTGTGCGAAAGAAATTATGCAGTGAAATTAAAATTTTTTTTTATATTGATTAAAGACCGTCAAAAATTTCGAACCAAATGTAAGTTACATCTCAAGATGTGTTGATAAAACTGTCATTCAACTTCCGAAATTTCCTCGACGTGCGGTATGATGTTATCAAAAAATTGTAACTGCTCTGTGACAGCTTTGATGTGCAGGTAATGGTTTCATTGCATAATTTATTTTGAAAGACCCTTATTTCTGTTGGTGAATGCGACCAGAGAAGAAGTATTAAATAACAGAGAGGATTGAATTAGTCACCCCTGGGTAGACGGACGTCGGTTTCTTGTCAGCAAGTGGCCATTCGATGTTGACAAGTTTTCTTGTGGAACATACTGTAGTTGGCATATCGCTGACGTGATATCAAGTTAAAAGCGACTAAATTGTTCGTATTGCATGCAGTTAGCTATAACAGGGATATTCGCGAGCACAAATTCCCATCACATAGCTGTGCATCATGGATGGCTGGATGGACAGAACTCTCTGCTGAAATGGTAAACATGAAATTCACTCACTCTGCTGTACAAATACTGGCAGCTAGGCTGATGGCCGACTGGCCGGCTGGCGGCATGATTGGTTCCACTTTGGTACTGCAGGGGTGATGAGGAAAGGGATGGTTTTCGGGCATGACGGGAGGTTGTATAGAGGGAGGATGAGGGATGAGTGATGGGAATAGAGGGAGTGAGAAGGACAGACATGAACATTCGCAATATTGAAACTGTGTACAGTGGCCGGTTGAACAACAGTAACGGGTGTATATATACATGTTATCACACACACACATATGAGACAAGTACGTTGCCTGTCTGTCTGTTTTGCTGTCACGAATATTAGCATGGACCAATGACAAGCTACGAATGATCGGTGCTCAGCAAACCCTGCTCCCGTTACTGTTGGCGAAACCCTTTTCTATCCTCCTCCAGTGCCTGCCTGTTCGCTCGTAAGGGTGGGTGATTTCAACTGATTGAATCCACCTCACCCCACCTCAAACCAAAATCTCCTCATTGTATCGAATTGTGACCAAACACCGGAAACACAGATCCATGTTCTCAACCGTGACACCGGATCACAATTATGACGTTCACTTTCACACACAAAGTCCAGGGAGGAATCCTTAGCAGCACCAATAAATTCCCTATCCATCCGTTGACCAGCAGATGCCGTTGCATCTCGGCAGTTGTAGAATATGAACACTCAACTTCACTCTGCCCTGCATGTGTGTGTCGTGACAAGTGCTCCACGCGGAAAGCCTACATAAATTGATCTGCCCTACCGTCTTCAAAATGCGCTCCCTGCACGTGAATTACAAGAACCAGAATCTCAGGAATAAATCGTAAAATCGTAGATTGGTGTTCTGTTTCCATTGCCATGCACAAATGAAGATAAGAAATGAAAAGGGAAACACTAAAACACTATATGTGTGAGTAAGGAAATTTATTGAGCGATTTCCTACTATCAGCACTTCGTGGGTTTTTTCATGCTGGGCCAGGGATTTTTCTCTTCGCTCCGGCCCAGTCCGCCTGTGAAGAGCCCACCTTGGCTTCGTCTTTAACGGGTACCGGGTGCTATTTCTCTGGAGTACAGCGACAGGGGCGTGGAACAAACCACTGACGTCTAAACTGGCCTAGCACGAAGATCATAATGTTGAAGCAGTACTTCTACTTCCCTTGTGGCTACGCGGTGTGTTTATTCATGAAAGGAGCAACGTTTCCTTACAATCGTCTTCAGTGTATTTTGTTGACTGATTGGTGAATTAGAAACAGCCATTATTATAAGGTTTAAGTAGCATATTTGTTGTGGATTAACACTACTGTTTTAGTAACCGATTCGAATGCTATCAAGTTGGAAAGACCTGACTCACTCAGATGCTACAAGAGCGGACTCAGCCGTTTTATGCAGAATTGCTATACATCTCATGAGCATAGGCTACTTCTGGCACACTCTTCTGACCTGTCAAGTGGATGAGAGGGGCTACATTTGCAGCCTCTAGTCATCCAAGCTCCATGTAACTGAACCGGGCTCGATTCGGTCAGTGTGCCAGTAACCAAGTGACACAAGCTTTATGAGTCATTGTTCATCGCAAGCACTTGGACAGTGATGTGGAGAGGGATGTGCTACTTAGAAATATGCACAGTTGCACTTCAGCTGTAGTTGTTCCAACAGCCATTTCCCTCTTGTCTCTCATATTTCATTATTTCCATTATTGCTAGTACTATTGTAAGTACTCGTCAATGGCCGTCTTGCCTAACCATGGCTGCTATTCACAGAACTTACATTGCAACTGGCTCACAAGTAACTTACGTATTCAGCACTAGTCATATTTTCTTACGTACCGGCATGTCAATTTTTAGAGGATTGAAGCCTTTCTTTCTCTCATTTTATAGAATAAATCCTTACTTACAATTTGTATAGGCACATATGATTATTTCCTGAGAGATGAATGCCTTTTTCATCATGTTGAAAATAAATAAATATCACGAATTAAATGCTTAAATTAAAATTTACATACTCTGTGTGTAAAATCATTTGTGTTTTAAGTGGCTGTCAATTTTATAAGTATGTGGAGTCTATAACTCAACTCACCACTTTCATTCTTGAAAGTACAGCCACTTGGCACCGACCACAAATCTCCTTAGCTTCTCCCTCACCACTCAAGCAGTCGCAACGAAAAGTAGTAATATCCAGCATTTCATTGCGACCAAGAAATAAAGTGTGTCTAGTTGTAAAATATGAATTTTTCAGTTCCACTTTTGTGTTTTTATACGTGTGTGCGTGGGTGCGTGCGTGCTTTTATGCATGCATGTATCGTTAGTAGCAATTCGAAATTGAAAACCCATATAAATAAGGCAGCGATTGCCACAAACTGCAGCTTCAGAAACCAAGTTTTTACTCACAACGACATAGAAGATACATAATCTTGTTCAGTGGTGGACTATGAATGTGAAGTGTTAACAGGAGTGCTGATGGGGATTGTTGTCCTCTTGTTAGTAAATAAATTATTATATAAGCAGGGCAGAACTACAGTGTGTTCAAGAAGACGCAACCACACATGAAACTGACTTGAAGAGGTGGTGATTATATTCCTCCGGTAAATGTAACTACGCCTTGAAGTCGTTTACAGTACAGAAAATGTACAGCGACAAAGGAAAGCAGAACATGTGCGACAACAAAAGCAAAGACCCTATGGATGTTGGAGAATTAGGAAAGAAAGGTGACGCATAAGACTAGGAAAGTACCCACGTCACTGTGACGCAAATTCGGCTCTGTGTGTAGGTTAAGAATGAATATGGAATCATGGTTGGTATGCCTGATTAATCTGTTGTGTACAAATACATTGAACTGGGGGACTGGGATACAGATACTTTGTCTCTTTCTCTGCATCAGATATTCCGTTCAGGTTACTGCTGCGGAGCAAATGTGCTGGCAACGCAGCTCTAACTTACGACCACGGTCGTCGCTGAACGTCAGGAGATTTTTTATTTGTGGAATGTTTAAAGTGCCGAATAAGTGTCGGAACACAATTTTGTCACTAACGACTGAAAGCTAGAAGATGTATGTTGTGCTGTTACTGGAGTACCAATGACGATACATATGTGGGATTCAGCTAAATCTCAGTTAGGTTACTCTACAACAAAAAAGGCTATCCACTTCTTTTGCCAAGCTTTCCATTCATCTAATGCATTTTTACGTATCACAGAGTCACTTGTGGTCTTAAATGAAGGAAGTAAGGGGAAACAGGAGAAATTTTATAATTAACATCTTCGTAACGTGTATTGTATACTCTCGGATAATAGTAATGTGGTCAAATGGAGGGGGATGACACGGAAAGAATGTAAAACTCCTATGGGAGAAATGAAATATTAGTGCATAATTTTAGTCGAAAATCCTAAAGAATAAAGCCACTTTGGGCACTTAGACATAAAAGACAAAATAATGGGGAATTGGTCTTGAATAAAGAGGGTGTGAGAATGTGAACTGAATTCATCTGGCTTTGAACAGGATAGGTTACTGCGCTATTGTGAACACAACTTGTAAAAGGCAGGGGACTTCTTGACCGACGAGGCGACTGCTGATTCTCCAGAACTCTGCTCAGTGGAATTAATTGCACCGTAGCTTTATAGACGACGTATGGATAATTCTCTACCGCCAGCTATGAATCTACGTATAGGGCGGAGGCCGGCTATAGAAATGATACTTCTTCGCTTTATTCATTGTTTTGTTTTTCAGGTTTCTGACAAAGTGCCGGTTAAACAATAGGGAATAGTTTTCGTTGATATTAAGCGCTCTGCAGAACCATATTTGTGGAATAGACAGGTTAACAACATAAGTAATAGGGTCCGTTGACAAGATATCAGACAGGGGAGGAAGGACCGTTCGATTGAATTCGAGAAGTCGTGTCGTGACGTGTAAGCACGCCTGTAATAACCTATTACCGAGGTACAGTCACACACTTGTGCTGACAGCGACACTTCGTCACGTCAGTCTGCAGGCAGGTACCCTCATCTTATGACAAAGGAGGGACTGAAAAGTGATATAATAATATTGTATAAAACATATAAATGTGTTTGATGTGTATATGAGAGGATAATATTAAAATGGATCTAAAGAAATGGGATGGAGGGGCATGAATTGGATTGGTTTGGTTCGGGATAGGGACAGGTGGTGGGCTTTTGGGAATGCGGTGATGAACTTTCGGGTTACAAAAAAAATCGGAGAGTTTTTTGACTATCTGAGAACTAGTTGTGTTCTCAGGAAGGACTCTGCTCCGTGGATTTAGTTACTGAACTAGGTATTTGGTTAGTTAGATGTTTGACAGTTCATTATTGGTTTATTATTTTTACTGCAGTACGACGGGACGATCACCACAGACAGGAAACTTAAGAAAGATAGAGAGAAAGAAAGACGAAATAAGGAAAGCGGTAAAGGGGGAGAAAAAGAAGAAGAAAACTAATGTCTGTTTTTTTCGGTTTTGAATTAGGAAGGGAAAGCATAAGACAGACATAAAAGGATGAAGTTCTAAAAGTTATTTAACGTGGAGCTGAGCCGATTTTTACTGAGATTAAAGAAATTTGGTTTTTGTGTGTCTGAAAGTGACCAACAGGCATTGTTTTACAACACTGTTCCATTTTCCTCGAAGCATGTTTTACTGACTGTAGGTCCACTTCTATTTAATAAGCCACCTAATAGGGGTACAGCACATTGTCAGGGAGCACCTACTTGTCTTCATTGCCAGAGGGTCTTACAGTCTTCATTTAAGCAAGAATGTGGGCAGTAAACTTGTGTGATAGCAAAACTTATCTTATGGCGAGCGTTCAACCAGTCAGCGTCATTCTTCGATATTGTCCCTCGCCAAAGGCGACGGGCTTGAAAATGAAGGTTTTCAGATGGTTGGTGTTTATGAAGTTAAACAGATTTTCCAGTGGAATTAAAAGAACTCGAATTTCACTTCGTAAACAGAGAGGCTACAGACGTTTGTTCTATGATTTTGAAGTATTGCAATATAGAGGCAGTTAACGTGGAGTCTGTGAACTGTGTGCGAAACCCACAAGAACACATTTTTTACACGTGTGGTACCCGTCTTTCGAAATTCGGATTCAATCAGTAGAACAGGCAATATCGTAGCCCTGGGTACATCTTTCTCCGCATGTAAAATTGTAGTCACCACAAGAAATCACTTGAGGCACCTAAATGAGGACAATATTGAAAAGAATCTTATCGCAATGCAGTGTGGAAGTTAGGCTTGTATTCGGCTGTGTAAAAATACGATCCAGCGAACAGTAATGAATCTTCGCGTCTCACACAGGGTGGAAAACTTCGTCAGCAGCAGAAAGACTACGTCCTTCGAGTCAGTTCTGCAGTTAGCTTAAGAGAACACTAGAGAGACACGGAAGACACCACAGAATTCTTATGTAATATAACGTGACTGTACTGCTTTATGATAATGAAATGCGTTATAACAAAAGAAACAATGAGCAGGGACGTGGAGGTGTGCACTAGACAGACACATAAAACAAACAGAAAGTACAGGGTATAAAGACGAAATTTTCTGATACCACGCGGCAAATGTATGTAGATCGAGACTAACCACGCTGTCGCCGTTTCTCAGTGATTGCTGAAATCCAGAACCTCTGACTTACAGTTTAATTGTCTGTTTACATTAATTTGGTTGCGTTTCACTTCGTATGTCTTCCTATTCCTTTCTCCGATTTACGTAAAACTCTCACCGAAATAAGTTAGAAAAATAAGTCCTGAAGTTCCTTACATTTTCTTTTTCTCTTTTCACTTAGTAAGAAAAATAACCCATCAAACACCTCATTTGTGTACATTTGTCTCCGAAATAGATTACAAATTAATAGGTTAAACATTCTTTCCGGTATTTTTCTTATCCTTCTTTAGCATTCTCTCCTAATTTTTTTCAATCATGAAGGTAGCACCACTTATTTTGTGGAGAGCGTAAAAAATATTCAAGTCGTAAACGAATGTGGATTTCCTGCTCTCCTTACAAGTTCTGCAGCGATAATTGTTGATTTATTTTCTTATTTTCGCGTTTGGTTATGTCATATAATTATAAATATTTCTTGTCGCTAGGTACGGTGGCCGACAATCGGGAGAAGTGGTCCAGCTCGTAGCGGGTAACGCAGACTCTGTGCTGACCGTAAGGTATGAAGTGTATCTTCGTTATTACAACACTCTAACAACAGATAAGCTTATATATTAATTAGACACCTAATTGTCTTCTGATCCAATGGTTTAGCGATCCGGAAACGGGGTCAGTGTTTCGAAGAATGTAATGGAAATGGCTTTGGCAATTCTATAAAAATAAGAACCGTCTGTGCTTATGTCTGCCAGGTATTAGTAGTTTCTTCCTTCTTCGCAAACATAAAGGGGCTCAAACATAAGAAGACTTTGCCGCGTTACGCGAACTGAAACTCACTGCCTTTGAAGGATATTTACGTCCAACTAATATGACTTATTCTCTTAAATTTCGTGGTACTTTTTGTTTCCCGTTTTCGAAGTAGCTATCTTTAGTTCAGGCTTATAAAACACCTATAAATTTGGCAGAACACGTTACGTGTAACTTACACCGCTAACAATAATAGATTTATGCTTCACGCATGCAAGTCAGAAAACAGTGTTTGAAACGAGATAACTTTCTTGTGCTGTCAAGGGATGGGGAAGGTTTTTCAGCTGTATACGTTACGTAAGGGTAAATAAGATGCAAGAAGAAATCGTGAGGAGAAGACACGACTTGCACAACAAAGACGTAGATCATCATCATCATATTCCTCCATGGGTTAAGTCGTTTGACCTGTTCCGGCATCGACGCACTGCCAGACTAAGAGAGACAAACTGGTCCTCCAAGAATGGGGGTTTTGCGGATGGGTTGGTAACCCTACCAAGAAAAGCAAAGTATTCATAAGCAAAGACGCACAGCCTTGGATATCGGCGGATCAAAGAAAGACGTAGATAAATGGGCGTTATTAAAACATGCCTTAATAAGACGAACAGTTTGGATTTGGACTATATTTGGTTGGGTCTGGGTAAGGTCCGTTGTTGGAATCGTGTGACAGAACAGCAACGAAGCTCTGGATTCCAAAAAAAAGAGGGAAATTTCCGGGCTAACTGAAAAACTACCAGCTGTTAACCTCTCAGAAGACACGGTCTATTGGCTTCGTGCGGAATAGTAGATGGAATTTTTAAAATTTTCTAAATACTTTGACACATATTGAAAGATACTTCTAAGCTACTTGAGATGTAAAAGAAAATTAAAGGATATTTGCTGCGCGTAAGGGGTAGTCAAAGTGTAAAGACGAGAATTGTTGATGTCCTTGTATCAAAATTGCACGCTTCACAACGCGAAACGTTGCGGATGATAAAACATACCAACACCATTCGTAAACGCTACTGGACCATAAAGATTACAGTTTGTAATTTTCTAAATGGAATATCCTTCGAAAATTTATTGAAATGATTGGAAAAGCCACTGTTAAAACAACCCCTGCCAACTCTTCCCTCCCCTTCTATTCGTACACGAGGGGCGGCGGTTTTAAAGTCATGAAATATTGTACTTTGAAGCGCAGGGTGTTTGGAATTCGAATACTGCTGGTGCTAGTTGCTTGTGCCCCTGTTAGTTCGCCTTGTTGCAATGCATCAGCATACATCAACAGTATGTAAATCAGTCTGGTTATCTCCTATGCATATACACAAAAGCCACTGTAATGGAACTACCAGCAAGAGAGAGAGAGAGAGACTGAGAATTTAAACGACGAAGTGAGATAGAGGAAGTTGGTTAGTACTCGTATTAACAGTGAGAAGGAGATGGAATAAAGCATGACCGCTTGGGTCACATTACCTGCCTAGCTTAATACACACACATCAATATTCATAAAGGGGGCGTGGTTGGGGGTCCTGGGGCTGGGACCAGAAGTAGCGGTGCTAATGAAGTGGTCAGTACAGCAGGTGACCACTGACCGACTCAGGATACTCTGCACGGGGATTTACAACGAGCACCCACACTACCTTGAACTCATTCAGGAGGAAATGGACAGCAAGAGACAATTCTGTCACTAGGATGTGCTAAGTTTTCCTCTTCGCCACCACGTCCAGATCAGCATCCTACGCAGAACATTCTTTCTGCCGGGTACTGCATCTCAGCGTGAATCTGACTTCTCACATCTAAAACCGATGTGAAGAATATTTCACTTTCTAGTGCCAGCTCTTAATTTTCGCCTCAGACGTTTTGGACTTAAAGGTATCGAAACGCTAGTTGTAAAATTTGTTAAATCCCCACAACATTTTGACACAGTTTTTAAAATTTTTAGGTTATGTAATGACGGTGTTTCCACTCGCACCGATGACGGCCCATACCGTAACATTAAGTACAATCCACATGGCCAACCATGGTTACTGTGAGAGGGTTATCCTAATCTTTGTGTAGGGGAACCAGAACGTTCAAGATTATCTTGTAACCGATTGGGATTCTAGCGCGGTACCTCCTTTCTCCATACCCATGTCGTTCCTGCTAGCTGTCAATCTGTGTTAGTGCTCGGATAACGCAGAGTAACGGAAATATGCGTGCTGAATACGCGAGAAATCATGAGGAAACCCTAGGAACTAGCCCTCAAATTGTATCCTTCTTTAAGACATTTGTGGAAACTGAAGGCGACTTCAGATTGTTTGATTTAAATCTGAGTGAATGTAAGTACATTCGTCAGCGTATTCTGAAAGGTTTCTGACAGTTCTGTAGTGCAGTTAGGATTGCTGAGTTTATGGCCTTTATCCACCGTCTAGTCCCCCCCCCCACCCCCACCCCCACCCCCAAAAAAAACAGTGTTTCGGAAACTGTATATTTTGTGTTTTGAGGTAGAAGGCTGAGAGGAATCTCAGTTAGGTCAAACAAAAGAAATATTTTCACTCACTAAACTTGAGGGTAGTAAGTGAGTGGGTATATCGGTGTACCTCAGAGCGCATACAGCTCCAGTTGCCGAAAAGTCAGAATGTTTGATGACTGACAGAATCCAGACGATAAGTAATCCTAAATGCGTGTGTGATTGTTGGCAGATATGCTAAGTATTTACGTTATAAGTACCTTAACAATTAGAAGGTCGAGCTCAGCGTTTGCAGTGTAGATGAACTGAGCGTGACATACAGCACTGACGTGCGGGTGTAACATGCAATCTTTCGATGGGAAGAGGTTTATATTTTCTGTGGCGTTGTGGCCCAACAAGGACCATGGGCTCCTCATTCTTGAGGTTTCTAGATCACACATAACAACGCATCACAGCAGGTAGGACTCTTCTGGACGAGCGATCAGTTCATCGCAGAGACCTCTACCTGACAACACACAATATTCGCAGCAGAGAATCATCCATGCCCCGATGGGATTCGAACCCACAATCTCAACAGGCGAGCGGCCGCAGACCTGTGCGCCCACTGGGACAAGCACGAAATAATATAGGCCGACGAAAAGTATGTTGCAGAATCCTTGAGAAGCTGATAGTCGTTTAGCAATAAAAGAAATTTTCCTCCTTTTGTGGAAGACGAAAGTTCATTGCAATTTCCGCAGCTGGCCCTCCGCACCCTGTGTTGAGCCAGTCAGTGCAAACATTTCTTAGCTATAGCCCACCTTATTGTTTCAAACTAAGCCTCCAAAAATTGTCTCACTTTATTATTCTGCGCCCCTCAGTATACCTGACCTTTTGTCTGTGTATTTAGACATAACACTGTCTCTTCTTGCTTTGCTTATAGCAGTAGGATGTGACAGAGATGCTCGTTGCTGTAAAGAAACTATTTTAGTTTAATGCCCACTTATTACAGATGAACATAAAGCATTGGCGGAATGATTACTTGCACGAATAAATTGAGGTACGGGGAGAAAAAAGTGTCCCTAAGCCACAGTCTTCATCATAAGGCCTACATAAATTATTCTAGAGGTGAACCCGGGCCTCCGCGATGATAAGCTGGCGTCATTACAGTCTAACTTAAGGCCCTACCACTTAGTTGCTCATTACGTGTGTTGACTGTAATAAAAGCCTGTGGCGTTGTCAGAAGCTGTAATCTCGTGTATTGATATTCTAAAAATAAAAGTGTAGGCCAGTATTATTTATATTCCATTCTGATATTTTGAAAGCTGTTTACACGTATAGCTATAACAAGCGAGTCATTACGACAGTATTTTGACCGGACTGGATTAAGGTTATAAAGTGCCTGCGATCCTTCCAGCAATACGATATGTATTCATAACACGGCGCGGTGGAAATGGATACTCTAAATCAATTGTTACTGCTAGTCGGTTGAGAAGGCAATAAAAATTATTCGTCGGGAGTGGATAAGGAACCAACTCTTCATATCTCCTCTTTAAGAGAAAGGGTTGTGGGATCATTAGCTGTGCCTTTTACTCACAAATTGACAAACATTGTTGCATTTCCTATTAGGTAGAGCTGAGGCGTGTGATCGTTTTGTTAGAAGCTCCATTCTAGTCTGCTCATTTTTTGCCTGTTTTATAAGCATTTTTGTTATCATTCAGTCAGTTTAAGAGTCACAACTCAATACAAGTTTAAGTAATAACTGTATCTGAATTGAATATCAAGGACATATCGAGGTACTAAAATGATCCGACATTTCTACACTTTCATTTCCTTGCCACAAATGTTAATAATATTTCGACAGTGAAATTTCATGGTGGAGGTGACAGTAGACTCATATAGAATCCTGAAATTTGTAGATTTCTGTTGTTCTAAAACCACAAAGTTCGCAGGAAGAATCAGTATTTAGCTTTCTGGCTTCGGCAGACCGCTGGTATATGATAGGACTATGGATTTACAGGTGCTGAGTGTTGAGATCCTCTTGTTATGTAAGTTGCTGTATTGTATGATGTATTTATACTTTCTAGATTTAACTTAGGTTTGTATGCCCATCTTTCGTACCTGTATATTGCATTTTCTTTTATCTGCTTCGCTCTCTCTTGCATAGCAATGGCATTATTTTCCCAGCCCAATCTTGTGGAGTCCTTTTCTTATATCTCACGGCAATGAGGTATATTTGTCACACATAATTTTTACTTCCAGTGCAGTTATTGTTCCAGCTATTCTGTAAATCACACACAAGAGATGCTGCTCCTTCCACACTGGGCAGCCTCATTTTATCGTTTGATCCTTCAACAAACAATCAAACTAAATGTTGTTCCATGCCGGATTACTTTCTGTGGTGTTCTAGATTGACACTCTGTAATCTTGAAGGTTATGACTCAGTATTTCGAAATATTGCCTCCATTCCCCTCATTTCTGAAGAAGTGGAAAGTAGGATTCCCGAAAGGTTATCTACCGACAAAGCCGCACAGTTTCGTACCTGCAATAAACACAACAAATATATTGTGAAGTGAGAGAGAAAACCAACAAGATGCAACAGTTAAATGTTTATTATCAACAGTTTCTCAACATGTTTCGGGCATCATTATGCCCATCTTCAGGAGACCAACGCAGCACACCACGTGCAGTAACACACGTCTTGGTCTCCTGAAGATGGGCATAATGATGCCCGAAACATGTTGAGAAACTGTTGATAATAAACATTTAACTGTTGCATCTTGTTGGTTTTCTCTCTCACTTCACAATTTGCTCACGATGCACGGTCACAGAAACCTAAAACAACAAATATAATTTTTACCGCCTTATGGACCCCAAAACTTAGGATAATTTTTTTAGAAATTCACACAAGAATGCCATAGGTCTTGACGTGAAAAGTGACCCCGTTCCTTTGGCAATCATCTGTCAGTCTAATTTGTGCCTTGCGGAAATCCTCGTATTCGTGAGGCCTTCCAGGAAGGGGACAAATGTCTGGAAGCGTTATCTTGTGGGGCAGTTTGAGGTGACGACATTTAAAAAAAAATGCAACTATTGATGCACTTAAGAGAACACAAACTTTCTGGGCTACACATTTGTGTAAACACATGACTTTCATGCGAGGAGTTGCCGTACTTGCGCGCGAGAAGTATGAGGAAAGACAGATGTCTTTAGAAGAGCCCTTTTCCAATGACATTTTCATTCAGTACAGTTGATAACTTCATGGCTTGTTTAGTTGTCGTGTTTTGTGAGTAAGCCTAGGAACTCCGTATAACATGCAGCTGCAGAGAAAAGAAAATGGACAGAGTGGCTGTCGGCACGCGGAGGTCTCTCTGCGACAGTGAAACTAAAATCAGGGAGAGGGTAGGCAACGATAGACAGTTTATTCCTAACAATCTTAATTAGTGTTTGCGGTCCCTCGCCTGCTGAGATTACGGTTTCGAATCTCGCCGGGGTTATGGTTCTTTGTTGTGCATGTTGTGTGTAGTCACGTAGAGGTATCTGCGACACGCAGATCACCCGTCCAGAGAAGTCCTACTGACTGTAGTGTGTCGTTGTGTATGATCTAGAAACCTCAAGAATGAGGAGACCGTTGGCCAAGTGGGGCCGCAGCACCGCAGGAAATAAACATTTAAATTAGTAATTACTTCCAAAGCTGTGTCGGCAGTTCTGTCTCTTATAGTTGGCCCAAGCTCTGTTTGCATTAAAGTTTTGCTAGGAAGGAAGTCGAGATTAGTCGTTTTCACAGCGGTGCTGCTGCAGATGTCAGTCTTCTTGGAAGTTTCGCTGTTTTGTTGGGCAGGAAGTTGCCGACGTACTTACACGGAGTGTGTGGGTGTGTGCGGTAGTGAGTCACAACTTCGTGCACCGTAAGGTACTCGCCGATGTCGAAGAAATAGTTGACTATTTAACAGATAATGCAAGGGAGTGTGTTCTCTGTGAGTTACTAGGTGAGGCTGAAGAAATAATTGACCATTGAGAACATAATACTTATCACAACTAGCTGGCTGAATTCCGACATATGAAACTGACGTTTGGTTTGCTCTGAGCATAAAGAAGCAGCAAACAAAGTAGGCAGTGATATAACCGATTAATATCATGGCAGTCCATCATATGACAGGGGCGTGGCTGCTTAAGTGTATACGTACATTTGTCACATGGTCTTTCGAATTTTGCTTAGACTTTCTACGCTCATGATGATGGTATGTACAGAGAATTTATCTTTGACTATTTTAGTGGGATGGAAATTGTCCCTTCAATAATCCTTGTCAGTTCCTCACCGATGGCAATATTTATCGACTAGACAACTCACCCAAGCAATCCTGGCAACATTACAGCTTAATTACTGTATCTTCTCTCATCCGGCACAACTTTGGATTAGTGACTTCTTTCCACACTACAACAACCATCATTATTTACAGTCATCTGAACAGAGGCAGGCAGGACGCGCGAAACAAAGCACTTGCACTTAAGAAAATGTATCGAACACAGTGTCTAAATTTAATGCGGATAAATTTGTCCTGTTTCATCTTCTCAGAAAAAAAAGCGTCATGTTACAAATGAAGAAACTGATAACGTTCTTTATATCTTATCGGACAACTGGATATAGTCGCAAATTTGGAATGTCTTGTTCTCGACATGTTGGGCATAAATAGCCTAGTGCCGTGAATTTACTGTACAGCAGGTGCAGCCTTGCGCATTGTGTACTAGACCTCTAACTCCTCTTCATAACTACATGGTCTGCAGGACGATTGAAGCTTCGATAGCAATTTCGATAATCTTTTATTTATTGTCCCGGTCTTGCATTTATTGACAGTATTTTTACTTCACCTTAATGACAATTTTGATATCTGTGTCAGTTATTGCTTTCAGTGTTAGCAGGTGAGGAATGTACTGGCAGGGGAGAATGTCGTTTGGAAACTAAAACGGAATAATTCCTGCGTTCGAATGGCATGAAGGCGTGACACACCTGTCATGAAGGTTTGAGCGGTGCTACATCTGTCTCACTAAAAGTCACTCTTGTTAGAAATAAGAACACACATCGTATTTCGTAATTGGTTCCTGCATATCCAGAGAGTGGGGTTCAAAGTGATTACGACACGATACAGTGCGTAACGACTTTTATCGTGAGGTGCAAGTTATGTTGTGTTTATAGGTTTTTGTAGCGGATGTGTCGCTGAGGCTCTCCGATCTGTAAAGTAACGGAAGTCGAAAGTAATGCATTTCAAGCACCGTAGCAAAATGTACCAGTACATCAAACCTGACATGTTCAGTTCAACTGCCGCTCTGTAACTAAGGTACATTAAAATGAGGCATCATCCCATAAAGCAACGTGTTCGCTTTACCTGTTATTACAATAGTTGAATTTCCGCAGATTTTTTGTCAATTACTGTGTTCGGTAACAAAATATTCTTAGAGTGTTTGACTTAAATGGACGTGCGAGCATTCCAGATATTTTTGTCCAGTGCACCTGCGTGACCCTTAAATGTCTGTGAGAGGGAAAGGAACAAAACTTAAGAACCAAAGAAATAACTGTTAGTGCTTTTGGTTCAGGCTTGCAAGATCTTGCAATTGCATATGTTGGAAAGTTTATTGATTATGTGTTTCCTAACACGTCGAACTTTACTGGGAAAGATTTGTGTTGTCATTATCTTCCAGTGACGTTTATAATACTGCTATTATCAATTGGTCAGTAAAGAAATGTTCCCTCACCACACCTTCAATTTTATAATAGCTCAAATACCCCATAATTTATTATTAAACTTATAAGAACACAAGAGTGATTGAGGGGCATTTAATGGACTATTTTGGAATTCGTGTAGGTCTCTAGAATCTGATTAAAGTCACTGGAAATTCTTCTCGACAGCCAGTAAATTTCTGACGTTCAAAGCTGAAAAACTCGAATGAGACAGTAAAAAACCTCAGCAGATGAAATATTGTCATTAAATTACATATTCCCTAAACAATCAAATACACGTGGACGCCGCGTAATGGTTGCCATTCCTGTTTCATACACGTGGGGTAGGCACTTCAAATTTTGTCAGACCCTCAGAGTCTGCAATTTAATAACAGCCGTATGCCTGTTTATTGTCACACCAAGCTGCGATGTCGAGGAAGAAAGAGAAGAATACATAAGAAAAAACATTATTGATGTTTCAACTCTCCAGACTGTCCATTACGAACTGTTAGTTTTCGACATAGGTAGACTAATTTTAAAACGTCTTTTTCGTAGGTCCTAAAATGAGAATATCTCATTATCCAAAAAGAATTTTCTCCATAAAAGGGGAATAATGTCTTGAACAGCACAGCTTATCAGATTCTCAAGAATTATGCTCCATGTGGTTAGTTTGATCCTCAGGCTTATGTTGGCTGGGTGGATCGATAAGGGCCGTAATTAAATTCTCTACGACAAATTTTGGCATAGTTTTCAATTCCAAAATTTAATGTGAGTCAGTTCAATAGTTTAAAAAATACATATGTGTGTTTGTCGCATCAACAGACACGAACACAGTACCATGACTGTAGTTGCTTGGGCTTCCATACAAAGCCTTATAAGCCGAACATGTCTGTCTGTCTGTTCTTGTGTGACCTAGTAGCAGCGACTAAATGGTTTGTCTGCTTTCAGAAATACAATATATTCTTACAAAAATTGTCGAGCAAGCATAGGTTTAGTGAAAATCGGCGCAATTACAGTCAGATATTATTTAACTAACTCCGTGGCCTTAGTCCGCACGCGAACTATACCGACAGAGCGGCCGCCGCCGGTCGGCGAAGTTAGTGCCAACATTTGCGGATAGAGGGGTGTCACGTGGTCAGCGCAACGGGTCCCCACA
>Ga0136643_10003719_pt1 | contig 20676 bp, 18 predicted proteins | sample TergutLab28metaG_FD_96883 | JGI IMG/M metagenome (GOLD analysis project Ga0136643, IMG submission 96883) | Labiotermes labralis P1 segment gut microbial communities from Petit-Saut dam, French Guiana - Lab288 P1 (version 3) (version 3) | ecosystem: Host-associated > Arthropoda: Insects >...
GCTTCAAGCTTCACATTGCAGTACTTTCCATATTATGTGTGATGTTCCAAGTATAGCTGTCTTTTGTAGTGAATCTATCGAGTGTTTTCCTGGTATAGTTTCCAAATTTTTCTTTAAGCTTCTAGTTACTATTCCAGTGGCTCCAATTATTACTGGTACAATCATACATTTCAGGTTCCACATTCATTGTATCTCTATACACAAACTCTTGTATTTTAACTTCTTTTCCACTTCCTTTTGCACAACATTTCTTATTATTGTTATTGTTGTTATTGTTATTATTATGACGATGATGATGATGATGATGATGATGATGACTGGCATGGGTACACCACACTCCATCATGAATGTTATAAAACCCTCAATCCTACCTCAATCATGGGATTCCCTGAAATCTATAAACAACTGATGTACCTCAAATGCTTATCAGAGGAATTCCATTAATGGAAATGGATGAACATTTAATGGTACAGTAAATGTACTGTGTACTAAAAATCCACACTCTGAAAATAACATTAATGGCAGCAGTATATACACTTGTAATAAACATGGAGGTTAAGAATGGGCACAGCTGTACCTCTCCTCCACCGTTAAGCCTTCACAGCATGCACAGGGACAATTTATTATGCAACTGCCATTGCCACCATTACCACCACCACCACCACCATGATCAAACCCTACAGAAGTATTTGCAGAACAGTAACACTATTCCAAAGCACTACATGCATTAACCAAGAGTACAACATACGTGAGAAATACAACATTCAGCAACATTACATCACATCGAACTGCAGTTCTAAGGCAAAATGTATGTAACCAAAGTTTTGGAAATCTGCCTGTGCTAAGACCATTCTAATCAGTTTCATATGCATTACACAAAGTACATAAACAGCACCTAAAACAATGTGCACTGTACATTTGCATTTCAGGAGAAAAAAAAAAAAAAAAGTACAGATTTTGTATGAAAGTAATATTAACAGGAACATTACTATATTTGAAATCAACACAAAAGAAAAGAGTAAGGTGCTCAAGATCACAGAATTTCACACATCTGTATGTTTTCTATGCAGGATTTGTAGAAAAATGAAGTATCAAAATTAACCATTGCCTCACATCCCTATTACCACCATCAAAAACACTGAACCCTGATTACTTCTTTTCAAACATCAAAAATCCCAGAATCTATAATGGAACTGCTACTTCAACTAACTCATATTTATTCACTCTTTAGTACATGGAACATTGCTACACACCATCAGCTACAAATGATGGAGCAAACTGCTACTAAATTTATTCACATTATTTTCAGGTTCTGTACTCATATATGCTGTTAATTTCTATTCAAAAACCAATCCACTTAAAACAAACTTTTCAAGGAACTGAATGTAGCCACTTAACAAGAATATTACATATACATATTTACACATGAACCATTCTCTGTGCTTTATGTTGTTTAACGCATATAGAGTACATCATAAAACTTCTTCGATGAAAACCTCACGAAAATTCATCTAACATTCCTTACAGCTTTAAAATATGTTTTTAACATTACAGAAAAAGAACCAAGCTGTTTGACAATTCACATGGAAATTTGTTGATTTAGAACCATTTATATCTCCAGCGCAAAAGAAATTCTCATCAGCTAAATATCAGAACAAAACCCATCCTCTCCAAAATGAAACATGTGGTTTTCAAAATCCCTAGCATGAAATAACATAAATAAGGAACCTTTGTATTCTGTTCTTGTTTTAAAACCTTCATGTCTGAAGGATATAAAAAATTTGATAGGAAAAGAAATTTTGAGTTGTTTTTCATATTCGATTACACCCACAAACGATATCAGGTAATTCAACAACTTTCTGTAACATTTACAGTTTGGTTATGAAGTTGTTTACAACTGGAAGCTGAAAACTTACCTTTTAAAGTAAAGTACTTGTAAACATTACAGTACTTGTTTAAATACAGTCTGCTACATCAACAATGAAACCATTATACCAATATTCTTATAAATTTGTACCAGACATTAATATTAAATGAATAAACTAACCAGTTGTTTCTCTTGAATATTTCTTATGCAGAAGAAAAGAAAAAATTACTGCGTTCCTATTTTAATTTTAAAACTGTCAGTGCAACATGAACCAGCAATTCATCACAATCAACAATTCAGGTTTGAAAAATAACCATCATGTCTAATGGAAGTCTCAATATGCCATCATGACATGTGTCAATCCCCTACACTGAAAAGTGCACATTTTCAGTAGTAAGGTTGTCATAAGCTTCAATCTGCCAAACCCTCAGTACTAGCTTGAAATGAACCCTATTTTCAGCTCTCTTTGGCATAAAACACCATCCAAATTTCATTATCTGAAAGTACATATAGCCTTTTCTGGGGGTTCCGATTTTAGTGTTACTTTTTTTTTTTTGTACTTAGAAATGAATTTAATTTCTTTTTAAAACCATTCTATGATAATTCTCTGACGAAAACAATTAGATAATTTACAATTAAAACAAGTAAGTCAAAATTTGTGATCATTCCTGCAAATTAAAAATGTACTGCTTCTGTCTAACACTCACATTAATAGAAGGAATATGAAACAAGGAAATGAACCCCAAAACTGCCAATGATTTCCGAGTCAAAAAGTAAAACAATATGAATCATATAAACAACTACTGGTACCAATATGATAATTTGTATTGTCTTGTTTTTAGTACGTAATTAGTTTTAAAAAATAAACCAACTTTTAAGGTACTTGTAACAGACGGGAAGCAAACCAATTCAAAACCACAGTGAAACACAGATCAACTGCAGAAATCTGATGTTTATTGGACCGTGCATCATTGTGATAACTGAAGAATAAAAAAACTACCTAGATGCCACGTACTTCTTATAGGCTCAACATGTTTCGGGCATTACCCCACGCCCATCATCAGAAGCTCACAACTATGATGTTGATTACCACATTGGTCGTTTCGTACTCCAGCCTAACCGCACCTAAACTCCAACATACAGCAAACCAAGAACGAAACGACCAATGTGGTAATCAACATCATAGTCGCGAGCTCCCGATGATGGGCATAGTAGTGCCCGAAACATGTTGAGGCTATAAGAAGTACAATACAATAATAAGTGGCATCTAGTTGATTTTTTATTTTTCAATTACTTCAATTGCAGAAAATTTCCTGTCATAGGGACAGACAAGAAGGTTGCAAAACATTGCCCCTGATAATTGAAAGAGTGCAAATGTCAAAAATTTCTTACATAGTATTTCAACTCAAGTTATTTGATTTCCAATAACACCCATTCTCAGAGCAATATTCCAGAACTTTCAATAACTACAATGAAGTTTATCTTACTAATCCAACAGCTAAAACAGTTTTGAGAATGTGAAACTGGAAAATGACTGATTTCATTCTCTGCCCCAAGACATAAAACCTACACAGACTATGTTAAGGACGTTTACGTTCAGCCCACTGTCATCTAATTTTACACTCAATGAGTCTCATATGTAAGCAATCTTAAAACAATATGCAACTTCGGCAAATTGACAAATAACAAACTAGTTCCTAAAGCCACTTGGAAATGTAATATATTTAATCCTCTTAAATAATGAAAAACTCAGACACATTGTTATTCTTCTATGCTCATGAGAATGAACATATGTTAGAACTGTTAGTGATGGTATTCAATCAAAATAGAGAAAATCTGTTAGAATCAGTCACACTCAGCAATAATTGTGGAATTTGATTTGAAACATCATGATTAATGTTTTTAATCCTCTACTGAATGAAAATACATAAATTATGAACCACGCAAAGGCCTAGCTTTGGCTTCCCTATACACCAGTAACTCTTCTATTGTCACAGACATTCTATAGACTAGCTGTGGATAGGAGTACACACTGACATACATACATACATATATATGTATGATATAAAAATATGACTGTATTTCAGCTGACTTATAAAATCAAACACAATTCACACTGGGTTCTATACAAAATTCCTACACAGATTGGTAGTCCTTTTCTTCACATGCAATTTAACACAGCTTCAAGATCTGAGGTTACTTTCAGTGTTTACTGCTACCAACAGCATTACATTTGATTGTACAGGTCTTCATTTGGAACCTCCATATTTTAAATAATCCAGTTTTTTTATATGAAGTTAATAATCAGGGGTCTATGTTTTTCATAGTGATATGAGCTATACAACTATACTCAGGTTACTTTGTACTATATTATACCTTAACAGTTATCTACACCACTGACCTTGATGTAGGCCGGTCCTGTTCTACAGGGGGGAGGGATTTAGAAACAACTTCCCCAACAAACAAGCCTTTTGTTTCATACCAACTGATCGCTGTGCATCCCACACAATGACCACAGCTACGGTTTCAGATCTATGGACCGGTTCATTTGCAGCCCAGCAGTGTTGGTGGTAAGTATACTTGCAACTTGTCAATGGCAACACATTCCTGAAGCCTATTCACTCACCCGACTGGTCAGGGAGAGAGCGTTCAAATAGACACAATGCACGATGGACAAATTCATACTGCTCTGCTGTTTGAATCATGCCTCCTCTGAAAGAAATGTATACACATTTAATGCATAAAAATGTAAAACAGTACTAAAATGCTACTTCCTTACAAATGTTTAATAAAATTAACCTTATATATGGACACAAATATGCCAACTCCAAATTACTGAGAGGAACTCAGTCCAACAATCTGACTCCATCAAAAGTGAGAGAAACAGAGGTTAAGTCCACATTAGGTATAATCAGTATCAAATTGAAGACTTCAAGCACAGGTAAGCACCAGCAGACTTAGCTATGCTCTTTTGCTGAACATAATGTTAAAAACAGTTTACCTATCATATCTCATTTGACAGGTGATCCCAAGTATGTCCACCTTGTTTTCTTCAAGAAGCTGCAACATGCCAACTGAAACTGCAATGAAGCAGCCAGTCCTGCCAATACCTGCACTACAATGAACCACCACAGGGCCTCCGCAGCTGATTCTACTTAAGGTAATTCCTTCCATCTCCAGCACACTGGAACAATAGCATCACAAATATGTCACCATCACACATGTTCCACTACGCCTCACAAAATATTCCTGCTGGGACACACACACACACACATATACAGACAGCTCACACAAATGACGATGGCATTTCCACATCAATAATTAGAACGATTATTGCAGTGTGGACAATGGGAATTGTACAGAATACTGTCATCTGGGCTGTGACCCTGCACAATGTAGACATTTACTCTGCTAAGCGCAGAGAAGTAAACCAACTAGATGCTACTGAATGCTTTACTGCACTTATAATCTGCTCAACATGTTTTGGGCACTTACATGCCCATCATCAGGAGCTCGAGACTATACTTGTGTATATGCGTCCAGGATAAGGGAAATTGTGCGATACGCACAATTTCACTCATCCGGGACACATAGCCTGCTGCTCTGCTCCTAACAGCCGACCACCAGCAACCAAGGCATTGCACACCATGTGCGGCAATAACACAAGTATAGTCTCGAGCTCCTGATGATGGGCATATAAGTGCCCAAAACATGTTGAGCAGATTATAAGTGCAACAAAGCATTCAGTAGCATCTAGTTGATTTTCTTCTTTACACTTATACAACGATGCATGGACAAACATACATCAAATTTACCCTGATGTTTCAGAGTAAATGAAAGCTTCCAACTCCCTATTATTTGTAGTCCATGCTGTAAGTACATCAAATCTCACAAAACAGTAAGTGTGAGTCAAAATATGGATACTATGAAATTAATAATACAAGTCACAACTACATGAGAACACAATATGTCACATAACACATCCACCTTATTGGTACATATCAAAGGTTAGATGAGTAACCAGCAACTGTCTACTTTCTCATGTCTCCTGACCATCATGTCTTCAATGTGCATACACTCACCTCATGACTTTTGATATAAAAATGGCTTACAAGTATAATTTAACTGGCATTAAATACCTGAGCTGATGGGATAATGAAACAGTTACTATTGTTCTCAAGGAGTTTGAGTTCAGGTCCAGAGGCTTAGAAAGGATGCTCTGTTGACGATCAAGTTTTCTGGAATGTTATGCAGTGTCACTGGGTTAGTAGTTTCTGATATTTCAAAGAAACCTAGTGGCTTCATCTTTGGGGTCAAGCAGTCCATGTCACATCCCAGAAAGCCTGAACCTTCAGCAAGACTGCTGTAAGAACTTCTACTCGCCATGTTAATGTTCAGGACAGTTTTCTTTCATCACAAATAAGTAACACAGAATTTCCAAGGAATAAAATGTAGCTCTTATGTTCTGTATGATTCTATATACCTAAACTCACTTTTCGACCAGCACTAGCTTACAAGCAGTGCTAATGATCCTGCATGAACAAAGTTTCCATACAACAAAAGACCTACAGATTGCAACCAAACACAGCACATTTTATACAGCACTTTATGTGATGAAATTATATCATGTTGCTGTTGCTGTCCATTCGCGATCCCCAGGTTGAAGTCCTGTGGCTTCAAACAGCATAAAAAGTGGAATTTATTCGTGGTTTAATTAACAATGCAGTCAATACTGGAAAAAAAAATTACTTTCATTATGTATTTGTTTAATAATACTGCCAGTAGCGCACACTATGTATCATCAGGAAATTAATTCACAGTTTCAAGTTTCAGAGGAATGGACTAGCTGGGTTTCAAAATCTAGCATTTAAAAAAATTTGAAAATAGCCAATGGCCAGATTAACAGTAATGCCTCTCATAACACACCACCACCAAAATCTTTCAGACTCTGTTATACGCCCTCTGCAGCCGAGAATGTGTCACTAAATAAAATGAAATTAGACAAAATAAAAAGGTTTGTGTAATTAAGATTAATTTAAAATTCAACTTCACAAGCACAAACATCAATTTGTTCTCATATACAATCTTCCAAGATCTAATCTCCAAAACACCTACCCATGCTTATTGGTACGAACTGCTTCGACTTCACGGGCCATGGCTACAAGAGAATGAGCACTGGGCGGAGTCTTGTGATCCGGCCACGTGTCATACCAGAAATGCAAGAGATTATGTTGTTCACTGCCCCTCTGTAACAAAAGAAATGCAGGGATTAATTATACCTGTCACTGTTATTAAAAGATGGTAAGATGAAAGAAATGTATTGTAAAGGTAACCCAACTGCACTGGTTATGCATGAATTACAGAATATTTAACTAAACTTATAAGTAACTTATCCCTAACATGAGCAGTTCTAAACTCTACAACAGATTTGAGAGTCACACCACCACAGCCATGTTTATAAAAATCAGAAATGAAAGAACATTCAACATACATTATTCATGCAGAATAACAATACAAAAACTTACAACTCAAAAACTAAAAAATAAAGGTATAAGCATATGCGCATACATTATTTCAAGATGGTGTCCCCTCTGCAAGGCATCAGAGAAATTTCTGAGGTGTATGTTCAAACCTAGCCCTTATTTTTCTTAGTCTTTCTTCAGCAAGAAAACAGTATTCTTTGCAGGCCTATCTTAAACTGACCCAACAGGTGTACCTTCATGGATGCATGTTGTGCTCGTAACTGGGATTCCAGGAAATTTAAGATGAAGATTTCTCCATTACTTTCTACTGGAACAACATTTCTTGCACAAATCATACAGAAAAAGCATCTAGTCAGAAGTATACTAAATTTCTTAGTTTGTTGTTAAGTTTATACCTGTAAGCAGGGCTCCACTAATTTTCCAAAAATCTAGAAGCCACCTCAAAATTCTAGATGCCAGAATGGTGACATGAAGCAAATTCCATACCAAGGACCCACAAATATTAGGTGCCACAATAAAAATTTTGTACCAGGGCAACCTGGCAACCAGAATTTGTGTACCTCTGCTTGAGAAAGTTCATGTATGTGCAGCATATACCACATGTAAAGTTCAACAATTCCTATTCTGCCCATGGAAGCAACAAATGGAAACTACTGAAACACACCTGAACCTGCAGTTCCCGTATTGTGTAGCCATCCCTGTGTGTCAGACTCACAACCGAAACAATAACATCACCATAGCTTGCTGTGGCTTCATGTGTTCCTGGTTCACCGTGTGGAAAGTATGCTTCACACTTGGGTCGACCCTTCTCCCACAGCTTTGTAATCATCACAATGGTGGGAGGGTGTTCAGCCCAAACCATTGTCCAAAAATCAGACACTGTATGGGGCAAAGGTCCCTGAGTCGCAATATAAGCTCTCTCTTCTCCATCATAGCCCTGGAAACATTCAACCTGAATTCTGTCAAACTAATTTACACTTACTTTCACTATATCCTAATAGAGTAGGTTGGTTGTGACTCCATTTTACCAACTTTGAAAAAAACATAATTTACTTACATTTCACATACATTTCTTTGATTTTCAGTATAACCAATTCAAACAGCTGAACAAACAAAAAATTCCTTGTTCCTTTATAACAGTTGTGTTATGTGACACTTCACAGCTCCAACATGATAAACTAACAAAATCTTGCAGATGAATTGTGTACTTCTGCTTGCAGAACACATTCCCTCCAGAATAAATGTAGATGAAAATGGAGCACATGATATCATATTGGGAACAGAGACTTTGAAGAAATTCGACACAGCACACAGAATCAAAAACAATGACAGTCCTTACACATATTATGACAATCTTCAGTAACATAACATTTTTTGCTTTTTCTCATCTGCATATAGTTCATCCTCTCAGACAATTGGTGACTGTGACTGAAAATATGGTAAGGAAGAGGAACTGGTTTACAGTCTATTTTAGGCAGTATCCTAAAATCTGTCTATCAAGACTGATGTAAACCATAAAAAACTTCCATCATGATAGCCAGTCTCCAGGTTGAGACTTAAAACACACAATTTCTCTTATAACTGAGCATAACATGCCACAAAACAAAACATATTCCTCTCCTCAACCTTGCACCACATCTCATTCAACAGACTGCAGTACAATTAAATACCTCTTCTAAACAAAACATGTCAAGACATTAAACATAAAGCCATACAGACAGACAGACAGTGTCTTGACTGCAGACCTTGTGTAACATTTAAAATACACTATGATACAGTGGGTCTACATGACAGTGTGGGAACAGTTACAAGTTGCATCTTTCACCTGAAACATCTTTAAACTTCATCACTACCTCCTGACAAAATATATCACAGTGTTACCACACTTTTATGAAGTCTATGTCATGCTGTCATTTCCCAGTTTATATTAAAATTACATTTGGCATACAAATTTTCATATGGAAAATCTGTAACAAATTTGGACAAGACCCCTTCCATCAAAAGCAGCACATAATCATGGCAGACAATCTGAGCAAAGTTAACTGGCTTTCAAAAGTTACTAAACTGCATCCTTTCTCTTGCACGCATCTTACCACCCTTAGCCTATATTCTAGGGCACATGTGTATGCCCCCACAGTACAACTATTTAATTTTTTAGATATATATAAATATAAAATAATTATACAAACAAACTGCGAACACTTTTATCACACAGCAGGTATGTACTAGGTATGCACAAAATTAATATACATAAAGTCCTATGCTAGGGATACTCACTCTAACATAGTTGGCGTTAATGTACCCTGCTAAAAGATCCTCATTACCAACCGGTAATCTGACTCTTGACCTCTCGTTGGGCAAGATAGAACGGTAACGATTCTTTGTACCACTGCCAGCAACTTCTGCCTTCTCAGGGTGGTTGGAAGGCAAATCCCAGAATTCCCGATGCAGCATCCGAGTGTCACGGAGACAAGAACGTAACTGACCACGACTTAGAACATTCCCAGCAGACAGCAAATATTCTTCAGTTGTACTGCAATTCAGAGTAGAATACAATAAACTAAAATCAGTCATATCAAGTCTGTTGTGTTATTAATCTGATTTTGAAACTACAGACTCTTCTGTCATGTAATTCAAATTGTTTCAAGGTTGGTTGCTCTCTGAAAACAAGGGATCTTTAAAAAGCATGTTACAATAATATTCAGACTTAAGTAACACTTACATACTGTGTTCTGACTGAATGCTACTGTTACTCTGCCTTACATCTCACATTCTATAGCAATGCATACATTTCCTTCTTTTAGTTAGATATTCCACAAAATCTTTTAAAGTACTTGGAGTAAAATTTGCCCAGCTGTACTTAACTTTGTCTACTTCACAGCATACAGAATATTCTGGAATTAAACCTAAGGCTCCATGATATGAGGCTGGTATCCAACCACCCTGGAAACTTTGCTCAGATCTCTACAGTTTTACTTTTTGACACACATAAACTTGAAGATTCAAGTCTTCTGAGATTCCTACACTAGGTTGACTGGTAAATTGTTAACAACAATGGAGGAGCACAATGTCCCCTTCATTAGAGTCAAACAGTCGAGGGGTGGCCACACCAAAACATACAAGTATATTGTGTAGATAATGATGAGGTGGCAAACCAAACAAGTGGCACTATCATAAAAAGTGCATGGCCCTGGTGGAGCTGGCAGAAGAGTTAAGGGACAAAGACCACATGTCAGATGTAAGGTCTATTAACAAGGAATGGATTAAAGGATGTAATAGGAATAATGAGGTGAGAAGTTCAGAACAGGTGATCTGTGATGCAACCAGGGAATGGAAGCAGCCACACATGAACTGCCTGATCGTAATTAATAGTGTCTGGCTTTGTAGCTTAACGGTAATGAAGGAATGGTGAAGTGATTAATCCAACACTGCATGTAACAGTAACACTATTCTTGCATACTGTATGTGCTTCCAAATGGTCATGGGTCATACTGTCCATTTGTTGTTGTATTTAAAACTATAAATTAATGTTGCATAATATGTACAGTCATACCCAACAGGATATGACACATTCATTAATCAACACAGTTTACAGTACAGAATGGCCATAACCAAAGCCCCAAGCAAACCATAACAGTACAAAAAAAATATTGTATCAATTCCTTATAAGGCATAAAATTTAATTGTAAGGTATTCAGAACAAATTTAAAATGTTATAGAAAATTTGATGTGCCAACTGTCTGTATTGGAAACATATGTGCCGAAAGTGGAAACTGTGTGTTTACATATGGTACAGCCACTTAATTAAAAATTAAACCTTGTGTGATGTGAATGTGCTGCTATCTCAGAACAAATTGGAGAACAGAATCGGTGTAATCATTCGCAGTGAACTGGTGACAAGGAAAAACTGATTTATATTATTGTTTATCTTATGCTATGTTACGTTTATTCTCAACTACCAATAACCGCACTGCTCCAGAATTTATTCACAAAATTCACGCAAGACTTTGGAAGTCAGTACATGAGAACAGCAACAGCTCAGCTTCAGTTGCAATTAGATTCAACAGAAAAGTCTAACACGAAGCAAGATGTAACACATTTCTAATCAGTAAAAATTTACGAGTGTACCATTTGTTTTGAATATATCAAGCCACTTATGTCTGTCTCCACAAACATTTTTCTGTTTGATACATAATGATCTCATAACATGGAGTTATCCACATGCAATGTGGCTGAAAGCACAACATTCACTCCTCTCTGTGCCTACATGTGAGCATTTTGACAAACAAAATAGAAGGTTGGGCCTCACTACTGTTAAGTCAACTGTGCCCAGAAGACATCAAATAATGTATATACATATAAAATTATGACTACAAAACAGTTACCTCAGTAAATTATTACAACTTGGGCTTCAAGATTCAGTTGCAATATTCTGAGGTTCATGCCCAGCCTGAGCTCATCTCACATTTTCAAGCTATTCATGCATTTCTAACTCATGTAGATTATCTAATACTGTTACAGTAGCAAAATACAAGAAATTATGGTGGGTTAAACAGGTAGAGAAAACTGGTAAGGCATACAAAATTTTGGTGGAGGAACCTACATGAAAGTAGCCACTTTTCTGACTAAGAAACTGAAAGAGTATCATTAGGATGGACCTTAGAGAGCTACGTTGTAAAGGAACATACAAGGATGCAGGTGAGGATCCTGTCCAGTGGTGGGTTTTAGCATTATCACTGTTGTACCTTCTGGTTATACTACCTGAAAGTCACTTTTTTAGATATGGGGAAAATACTATTTACAGTGCAGCAAAATAAAACTGCCTCTGGATCAGTTTATAAATTCTATCTTGCATGCAGGTTGCAGGGCCAACTGCATGACTTGTATTTCTCTTACCATTCTCTGGTTGGTGTGACGACTGTTGCCAGGTTTTCCTGACTTCCTGGATGCAGATCTATAGTTAAACTAGCACTGGATCCTCGCCGTTCAAGGAGTCCTTTTGCCTTAATCCTTATGGGTTCAGGTTTCTTTCCTTCACTTGCTGACATCACCTCTGGCAGGGTTGCATGGTCAGGCAGCTGCGGCTGCACACCTGATGAGTCCACAGACTCCAGCGGAGGTTTCATCACAGGATGAAAGATCCACTGGGCTTCTACTCCTGTTCCAGTTGGTGTGCACGACTTCGTGGCCACACTAGCAGGCTTCACATCTTTAAGTTTGGATGATGACAGCATCTGATTTTTCAGCCATAGCAGAATCTGCACACATGTGTTATGCATATTTCATACCACAATCATATGTTGAATAATAAACAGCAATGCAAGGAAAACCCCATTTAATGTTTCCCTCGGAGGTAACGAATTAGAACAATATTCAACTGGGGAAATCTTAATGAATGAAATTCAGCACCAAAATTATACTCAAAATCATTTAACCCTTATTCTACCACGATAAAAGTAAAGTGATCCCGTTACAGGCCTAGTGTGGCTCAGAGGGTGGGTAGAGGTATAGCTATACTCTTCCATGACTGCGGCACTAGAAGGGGGTGAGCGGTCAGCAGCACGGCCCAGCTGCACTTTACCCCCGGGAAAGACCCAGTACCCATTTTACAGGAGGCTGGGTGGGCCCCAGGGCCGGTCTGCATGGGCAGAAAATCTCGTCCCCACCGGGATTCGATCCCGGACCATCCAGCCTGTAGTCAGTCGCTATACCGACTGAGCTACCGGGCCCACATTCTACCATGGTGCAGAAACTTAATAAAGGAAATTCAGCACCAAAATTAGATTTAGGATCACTTAACCTTTATCCTGCCAGGGTTGGTATCGAAATTTTAGTGCATGGATTACAACAACTGTATTACTTGTATAGAAAAAATGTGAAATTATAAATAAATGGCATATTGTGAGAAATAAAACAGAGATTATGAAGCATGTCTTAAAAATGCAGTGTATTTCCCTGTTTCCTAAATATATAAAAATAATTTCTAGGAGTGTTTTCCTAAGTGCCTCTGCATAAAACTGCAAGTCTTTGAAGGTTAAACATAACATCAAATGCAGAACAATAAATGTGGTTAGCACTGTTTCTAGTCATACATATACAGCCCTTTGGACAGCAAGAAACAAGCACTTAACTAGTGCAAGGCTCTAGAGACAATAACAAGGAAGCACTAATAGTTCATGTGGATGAAATGAGGGACTTGCATTATTTGAAGCAGAAAATGCAACAGTTCACAAAACTGTGGTAATTTCCAGTCACATTGTATGGAAGGTCACGAAGCAAGCAGAGAATACTGCTCCACTGCCTTAGAGCAGTAATATTCAAACTGTGTTCTGAACAGCCCTGGGGTTCCATGGGCAAATTTCAGGGGATTCATAAGCACATTTCCTTTTTAATTAAATTATTAAATACAATTTTGATCATTTCAATTGAATTTTTAATTCCCTCCCAATATTTGTGCATAATCAGCACCTAGTTTATTTTCATTTCAAATCATATACACATTTGCTGTAGTTACTCAAAGAAAATTAAGATATCATCTTGATGAAAAGACATGTCAGAATTGGTTACATACCATAACCTTTCACAAACCAGTGATCCCCACACAGGCAGGTAATCAGAATATTGGGTGACAAGCCATTTGTCTTATTTTGGCGGTATTTTGGGTAAGAAGATATATAAAAAAATGACAAAACAGCACTTCTGTGTTTATAATTCTGTAACTGTGAGGCTAAGAAACTGAGATTGCAAATTGATGCCCATAACTACATCTGTCAGAAAAGACATGTGCTACTGAGGATATAGCAGTATCTACCACAAATATCACAGCTAGAACTCCAAGACCAGCAAACAACACAACCAAGATGGGAAGCTGCCAGTCAGCCCAGTAGCCTGTGTTCCACGTCACCACAACTTCGTCCTGTGTTGATGCCGCACCATTCAGTGGCCTCCGTGTCCGCATGGCAACAGTATCCATTTCTCTATTTGGTGCCATCTCTGCTGCATCATCTGTATATACAAGACATTTCATATAACCTTAATACACACTTTCTGAAACCATTATTACAGCCTCATTAGTGATTCTCTAATGGCACAGCCAGTTTAACCCAGCAGTAAGGAGAACATTACGCAAGTCTCAAAAGTACAAGACTCAGAACAGCATTTCAAAATTAAATCCATAATAAAGGAATTCATTAATGTTGGAAAACTTGCACTGGCTTGTTACTGCACCAGCATAATCCACACAAATCTCTGCCTGCCGAATGCCAGTTTAACACTGCAGTTTGTCCCAATTATTTCTTTGACAGAAAACTGATTAATAACAAAATGTGACTATCAGTGGGAACACAGAGGTCATGACAGGGACATTTCGTTTCATCCAGTACATAAATTCGGAGGCCCAAACATATGTCAAAATCTTTACTAACATTTTAGTTTATTCAGTACACCAACTCAGGCACCAAAATACGAATACAATGTTCAAAAATATTTTGTATTATCCATCACTAGGATAACACACCCATGTTTTATGTAGGATTTTCCTTAAAAAAGGCTGTTTCAAAATAATAAACACTACTTTTCTATAACACTCAAGCATAATGTAAAACTCTCCCCTCTCCCCATATAACTCCAGCATATCTGTCTGCTAGCCACTAGATCGTACAGGATAGTGGTTTGTAGTGTGCCATGATGGTTTGAACAGAAGAATAATTACATAAAATTAAATAAAGGTAAAACAGGCCACGAAGGCCCAGAGGGTGAGTAGATGTATATCTCTGCTTTCTTTAAACTCGGTGCTAGATGGGGATGGGTGGTCAACGCCATGCCCTGGCCACTTTACCCCAGGAAAGACCCAGTACCCATTGCACAGGTGGGCCTCTGGGCCAGTCTGTACGGGTGCGGAAAATCTTGCCCCTACCGGGGTTTGATCCCCAGACCGTCCAGCCTGTAACAAGTTGCTATACTAACTACAATATCCCAGCCTACACAAAAAGTTAAATAAGCAAATTAAAACTGGAAGAATGAATAAATGCTTCACAATAATTTCATATTTTCATAAAATAAATTTCATGGTTTAAAAACAGATTCATTGTAATTATCAATTTGAGTTACCGTTTTTAATTCTAGTGTGCCATAAGCATAAGAAAGGTTCAAAACAATTTATGTAATATATAATGCATGAAGCAGTCTTATTTTAAATTCTGATTTGTTATGATAAAGCCACATACAATTTCATGCTTAACCTATTTGTGTGTTATGAACAGACTTGTTACCAACTGTTGCCACAGAAGTAAAAACTGTCAAAACAAAAGCTGTGTGGTGCCACATTCTTTCCTTTCCAGAACTTTAATTCAGTGAGAAAGTATGTAATAGCTGGTGTTCTCTTTCAGTTATAATCTTTATAAAATGAATAAGAGTAATCAAACAAGAGTGCAAGTTTTTTTTTAAGTTCACGGTTCCGTGCATCGTAATTCAATGTTAATAAAAATCCAACCAGATGCAACAGTATGCAGATATTTATTTACTGCAAAGTGACTTTGCAGTAAATAAATATCTGCATACTGTTGCATCTGGTTGGATTTTTATTAACATTGAAGAGTGCATGTATAAGATTCGAGTAAGATCTTACTCAACATCTGTAACACATGAAATAAGCTATTTTATTATATCAGTACAGTTTATTTTGTGATAAGTCTCACCAAAGAACACGTGCTTTCACCCAGTTTTTTTCAAGTTCTAATCTTACAGATACTAGCCCTATTATAATCCGGAGATTATGCAGCAGCACAACACAGAGAAGAATATCTCAATCATATCTCATAGATAACCAGTTCAAATAAAGCTGGCAATTGCTTATTGTGACATATTTCCTTCAATTCACTATTCAAATTCTCCTTCTACATCTCACCTAAAGAAACATAACATCAAACATTGACACAGTTTCATTAAAAAAAACTGAACAACCAACCATTCGCACTTGCAAGCTAACAAGTACAAGGTTCCTAAGATTACTTCAACCAGTAAAACCAACCAGACAATAATGGTAGCAACTTCAACACACCTGCACTCTCAGCTGAACTGTGATCTGAAACCTGGCTCTTGCCAGCTCTGTACTGCTCACCAACAGATGACATAAGCTGGTGGTACAGCACGCTATTATGGAACGGGAGCAAAGAAGCCCGCTCCTCTTCACCTACTACATCCCGTGGCAACACGCTCAGACCAGCACAACCTACAAAATATAATAAAATGCATATCAACCATTAAATATGACACAGAACTTGCGAGCGATTCCCTAACACATCCCACCTCAATTGTTAACTTGTTATGTCACATTCAGTGAAGACAAACACAAACAAAAAAAAAAAAAATCCATCAACTTGAACAACATTAGTCAAGCTATAATTTCACGTCACATTACTCACGAGCACTCTAGGGTGACAGAAGCATTTATCTAGAACACATAAATTAAAAAGCCAACTGAGCCCTTTCAGAACAAATTCTTTTCAGACAGTGTAGCAGTGACAGCAAATCTAGAAACTCTGAACTCTGAAACACATACTTTAATCACTTTGCCACACAGAAAATAAGTTAGGGTCCACCCTGTGGTTCCCAAGGAAGTTTTATCAGTACTGCAATAAAGATAATGATATGTGACTGGTCACAATGCACATTTAAGCTTGGTGTTATACCCTGATAGGCACATAATTTACAACTATCAACATAATATTATTCACACAAGATAATGATCTCCTAAACATATTACCACAGGAGGCATGCTGAGCACACACACACACACAAACAAAAAGCAATTATAATTAAGCCTATTTACTCACATAATTACTTGTTCTAACAACCAGAAAATTGTCTTATTCTGTCATTCATAATTTCCTGTTATTTTTTAGTGCAGGCAACTTTATAATTAACTGTATTCATACAAAAACTTTGGATTTACAGCCCTTTTTCTTCACCCTCACAAACACCCAGTTATGAACAATAATATAACAAGGTTTGCTACACCACCACTGTATCAAGACGAAACAAATCTCATCCTGTATGTATGTAATGCAGGTTCAAGTAGGGGCACAGCTGGGAGGAGGGAGTGGAGTAACTGCCCTGGGCAGCACAGTCAAAGGGGCAGCTAATTAGCAGCAAAATAAGTATTTTAAATAAAAATTGCTATTTTCTGAGGTCAACAAATTTTAAATCCTGAGGTCAAATATAAGGAAACTCTACAAACAACTGTCATTTTTTTAAGTCTGTAATTTCTCTTATAGGCAACCATTGTGATTACTCCCAATGGAAGCTGAAAACCCCAACTACACCACTGGTTTCAACATACACAGTATATTTACCAAAACAACCATTTATTGCCTTGGAGCATTATGCATGAGAGGTCTGTCACTATGCATAGCCCTTACGTGCCAAATTAAAACATACAATAAATGACACAAACCCCTGTTCAAAACATCTGTGATAAATCGTCACATATTTTGGAAAATTTCAGTTCTGAATCTTGAAGTGCTAGATACTGTAAAGGTTTATTCCCCCCCCAGTATATTCCAAGAAACTGCTGTAATCAAATGTCTACAGACCACAACCACTTCCTTCCACATTCCTTCCAATTTACCATTCACAAATCATTCTACCAGTGAATGCAACATAACCTATACACCTGGAAAGATGTCATTAAATAAACCAATCATCATTCACTGTGTAAAATGAATAAGAATAACTGTTTACATTGTATTTTGTACTGATGTTAAATGTTTGTATTAATTTTCAAAATTGAAGAACAACAGTTATTTCATGTTTACACTGTATGTGTACTTTGCTGGCAGTTAATTACGTAATACCATAAGAAACAGTATTGTGTCACATACATGATAAACAGTGAGGTACATTACAATTCTCTCAATTCAGACCTGTCATAAATGACTGATTACAGATGTGGTCACCTTTTATAATTTTCCGTATGTAGATTAAAGCTAAGGACCGACACTGTGCAAAGATCAGCAAGCTGATGACATTACCCAACACTCAGGGTGAAGTTCAAAATAATATGGCCAATACAATTCAGACATTTGGCAGATAATCTTGACATTATCCAAACTGTGTCCGCTAACATCAGGCAGCAATTTCAAATAAAATCACGCAATGTCAATAAGAAAGTTTTAATGCCTAATAATATGAAATTGCTAAGTTTTGCTTCATGTATCAAAATCATTACATGCTCTGATTACAAATAATTGACATAATTTGGACTGCAAATAAAAATAGCTATATTTTGCTTCACATAAATTTTAAATTTAATATGCACGTAAGATTACAACCAACCAGCACAATTTTGCTCATGAAAAACAAAACATTTCAAGTGTCAGAATACAATGTGTTAGAAACAAAAGGACAGTAAATGAAGAGATGAACTCTCCATTACTCCAAGATAACATCCAGGTCTTCATTTTCTGTTTTATACTTTTCACTTGCCCAGTGAATCACCACATTAATCACTGCTCAAATACACTGAATTGTTGTCTCAGTTGATGAAAAGTAAACTATTAAAGGCCCCAAGAATTTTTGTTCTGCCACAATAGACCCAAGGGACATCGTGAAATAACAAGAACAGAATAACACACACACAGCAGATGTCCTTGGGGTGTGGAGAGAGCAAAGAGTGTAAGCACACAAGTGACAGACCACAACTGGCATCCACACACTAATGGATAATTCTAAAATTGGCGAGATAAAGACCAAAATACACTCTTTCAATGCTGAATGTTTAAGATTATCCAGGCCACCTGGCTAATGTCAAGAACAGGGGGTTTGTGGCCTTCAACACCAAACAGATTTCAGTCTCTAGCCAAACCACATACATCTTGCAACAGTTGAGCACAAGTTTCATTACAGGTGAAGTTATACAAAAAATGACTAGTGGCATGAAGACACTACAGCCTAAATTTTATGAGACAGGCATTTGCAATGGATTTCAGGATGCCCACATTCATTAACAATAAAATTCTCTAAAAGATGGTGGAAACACATTTTCCATCATATCACTGAAAACGCTGAAAGAACGAGATATCCTGTGGCCTCTTGGACATGTGTGATCACCTCAGTCATTGGAAATACACCATTACAAAGTACAAAATACAGATGGCTGCGCCCACCAATGCATCCCATGTCAAATTATTTGCTCATACCCACATACAAACATTGCTTCTCGAATTAGTCTTTACTGATTTTGACAACAATACTGCTCTCCATCTCTCCTGTTTTCCTCAGATGATACATATCCACTTACACTACACATATGTGGACATGTTCCTGAATTTCTTAGCTCTGTGATTCTGGTGCACCCTGCAAATTTTCCTGAATGCTAACTTTTCATTCACAGCTAGCCACTCCCTGTTCAAAAACTGTTCTCCCCACCTCTTCATCCACAAACAATTAAAACAATGTGAATGGCATTCCACTCATGAAGGCATGTTGGACAGTCCAATTCTTCTCACACCTCAAACCCCTCAATTTCCAAACCACAACTGTAAACCTTGCTACCCAACTTCTCTCATATCTATTACAATATGATATATAATCCTCCCTTCCCCTCTCAGCTTTTATCACACCACAAAACGCTAGTGAAACCTCTAACCTTAACATTCGCTCAAGACCGTCTGTCTTTGTAGAACATTACGTTAAGGTAGATCGTGTCAGATACTGCCTTTGCACATCTCTCTACGGGATATTGCAAATGAATATTTTCTACTGCCTACTGCCATTCATGAGTCCCCTACAGGTTCATTATCTGCCTAACCTTACACCAGTAATTCATAGCCAAACATAGTTGAAACAATGGTTGTACAATATTAAAATTAAATCATGGTACTTACCACAATTTGCTGGCATAACCAATTTTTATACCGTGGTGCGGAAAATTTCATCAGCAAACAGTAACACACAGTGACAGCGGTCTTGTGAACCGAAACTAAACCACAAGAGTTCCACAACGTACGCAACCGATTGACGTCTACATAATACAAACGGGACGCAGTGGTTACATACTTCAATTGCAATCATAATGAAATATATTTTTCACTTGTTTATGGATGCACAGATATAGTACTAATGTTTTAGCATCCTTTTAGAGGCCCGCAACAATACAGTAACTCGAAGATTATTAATTTACTTGATTTATTAATTTACTTGATAACCGACTATTTTAATGTTTTAGTTAGAAATACGAATTTCAACATACGTAATTTTAAATCTTACTGTAAACGAAATGGGATCCCATTGTGTGCTCACTTTATTGTACCTTAAAAATGTTCTCTA
>Ga0136643_10003720_pt1 | contig 20675 bp, 10 predicted proteins | sample TergutLab28metaG_FD_96883 | JGI IMG/M metagenome (GOLD analysis project Ga0136643, IMG submission 96883) | Labiotermes labralis P1 segment gut microbial communities from Petit-Saut dam, French Guiana - Lab288 P1 (version 3) (version 3) | ecosystem: Host-associated > Arthropoda: Insects >...
CCACACAAAAAACACCCCCCCCCCCCAAAACACACCACCCCCCCCCCAACACAAAAACAAAACACTAAACAACGCCCCCCCCCCCCCCCCCCCCCCCCCCAGTCTGAAATCTTGAAATTTCAAATTGTTATTTTTAAACTGATTGGTTGTTCGCTTCCTAACCTACTGCACTCTCACACATCTCATCCTGTGTTCAAAAACTCTACCTTTGTTGCACGCATTTGGGTGACAGGTTTTCCTTTCTACCATAAACGTTCATGGAGACCACGTGGGCGGTAACATTACCGGTGGCTCGACGTGCCATTAACGGAGTAACTGCTGCAGTAATTGTTGACAAAATTACATGAAATCATATCCATGCATATATTAATACACTTCGTCAAAGCTCTGAGCCATACCAGTCTTATGCGGTTTTGTTTGTTACTGTTTATATGTAACTCTACTGCACATGCGGGTGACTTTGTTAGATTATTAAAAGGAACACTTGAAACTTTAAGTCTAGTGTATATCTTTTCGCGCTCCCTATAATAGTAACAAAATTACAGAAATGAGATATTAATAAAAATTCAGTTATCTTCGCCAATGTAGCATATAAAATAGTTACATTCCTTATAATATATTAGGGAATATAATGATGTATAATATGGTAGAGAATATAATGATGTATAAATTAACGCATAATCAGGAGTACACAATCGAAATTTTATGTTACGAAGAGTACCAAGGTAAAAATATATACAATTGTGGGGCCCATTTTGACGTGTGTTGCTTGTGCTAGAGCAAATACCAAACGAGGGAAAAATTATCACAACCAGTTCAGTTGACCGTATTGAATAAACGGTGATAGAGTAGGAGTGTCCACGTAATGAGCCAAAATTCTTCCTAAGCTTTTCAACCGTGATAACGCGAAACTCGGTCACATTATGTTAAGCTGACATAGACACCATTTGACGAAGACATCGCTCTCCTTTTCTCCCTCAATTATGTGTCTTTGCCTGGGTAATATGGAGGTTTCTCTGGATTATAGACGTTTACGGTGCAAACCCTTAGATCATGAGAAACATGTTTGTTCTCGGGGATGTTACAAAATGTGTTTATGACAAGCAAGGAACATAAGTCGAAACGTCGCTGAGTGATTGGTCAAGTTTGTAGCAGTAGTAATTGCTTGTCATGCAGGAGAAACACTTTGAAGTACATTGTAACTGGGATTGTCTAACATGAAGTCCCTTACTAAAGAGAATGCAGTTGACTTGCAAAGCATTGATAGATTCTTGACACCAGCCATGATGGTCGGGGAAATCTTAGAGATTCTAAAAAAAAAATGTGACTCTTTGTGACGGTATGAAGTAATTTTTAGATAAATACCGGTAGTAATTTGCTAGATGTTTCTGTTTTAACAAAACTAAAGTCAAATTTATGCACAAGTCTGACAATACAGAATAGAGACTGTGTTACGTCACACGCACAGAACACACCAGAAATTAATACAATATATTATTAACTGACAATACATAGATTAGTAATTACAAAAAAAGAAAGGGACGGTTAATACTTCCCATAGAAAACCACTCCCGAGATCAACTGCAAAATCCACGGTCAATAAAATATCTTGCGCTCAGGCTGCTTATGTTATACATTAGTCACTTTACAAGTAAATACAAAGAAATACATCTCAGCAAGAATGAACTCTTTTTTTAAATAATCGTATCGAATCAAAGTACAAAAAGAAATAAAAATGAAGCAAACACGTCCAAACTCACCAAAAGCTGCAATAATAAGTTGAGCCCTTAAGCATCAACGCCATTTCAAACTTTAAAATAACAATAGGTGTATGCATTTGAAAACTCTGCCAGTTATCACGGAAAACTCGGGAGAGTAGATGAGAATTAATTGATCAAATCGCCCGGAATTCCCTTCAGGCAAACAAAATTCGGAAAAAGAGCTGCAGTAAAATTAAAGGCAAACAGAACTAAAAGTCTCGAGCCAGTACAATCATGTGTATAATTTTACCTGTGTATTTTTCTACACATTATCTGCACAACAACATTCGCGAATAATAAAAAAATTTATTTCATTGCGAAGTTCAAAATATAGGCTGATGTGTCTCAATTTTTAGGCGCTTTCGCAAAATTGAGAAAAGTGATTATTAGCTTCGTCGTATATTTCTGTCCATCCGTGTGTCTGTCCGTCCGTCCGCATGCTACAACTCGGCTCCCACTGGACGGATTTTCATTGAATTTGATATTTGATTATCTTTCGAAAATGTATTGAGAAAATCGAAGATTTATTAAAATCTGACAAGAATAACGGGCACTTTCCATAGAGGCCAATAGAAATTTTTGATCGTACCTCGCTCAATTGTTCTCAAAATGACAAAATTTTCAGACAATATTTGTACAGAAAATCAAAACATTTCATTTTCAATAACATTTTTCTGGGAAATCATTTTTTTAATGAAATAAGGTGAAAAGATTTGTAGAGTTTTGCAGTCCACAGATAACAATACGGCGCATGAGTATTACATGTTGGATAAAAAAAGTCTAAGGACACGCACTCAGAATATGTAACACTTATTACTTTTACACTGTAACAGTATTTGCACTAACGCACCTGAATGTTATGTTAAACGTACATTGCCTGTATTGTTGATATTCTCTACGAAGAGATATAGAAGTGAAACGTACGTCTTTATAAGTAAACAGCTCGTAAGGTTTTAAACATTTTTGGCTTCCTATCTCGGCCTTACCAGTGACAGAATTAAAGAACTTTCTCATTTCAAATATCTCTTTCGGCAACACAACACTTTGTAGCTCCCAAGAGAGTGAGTTTTCCCTAAAACGTTCTCACATTTCTGCTACAATTCACTGCATCACATCACACATGACAATAGTCTCAGCAGTCACCACCTTCAGAACCTCAAGTCTAAAGAAAGGAAATCTCGTCCTGCCTAGCCAAATGTAATTTTATCCGAGACCTCCCTCAGAGTGACTCCTCGCCCTGAGGTTCGTTTAGGTTAAATCTTTGATCGTGAGATTAGGGAACATAATTTTAACAGAGACTGGATTATGGACCACAACTTTGGTCATTCTTAGAAGAAAGAACTAGCACTTTACTCGCTAAAAGCAAGATTACTTTATATAATTGTAGGCCGAGTTTGTTCTGGAAAGAGGGTGAGTTACGGCGCCTCGTATATACGCTGAATTCAACTCGGTGGGAAGATCCTTGCTTTGTGGCTTGGTAACTATATTATTGTATCTTATAGAGTCCTGTGTGATTGTCTACACAGTCCAACACCTCACACATCTAATCTCGTGGACTAATGGGGAGCAGTCTTTTGTGTTTGGAGGATTCTGAGTTCACATCGCGCCCTAAAGTATGTTTATGTTTACTGAGATTTTTGCAGTTTGTCTCAATTTATCGAAATCATTACGATGATCATACTTCAGATCACGTCACGATCGCTTCCTTCTATTCCTTTACAAATTATTATTCACCAATCAGCAAACCATTCGATGTTCTAAGGTGCAGGAAAAAGAAATTCACCCATAAATTCCTCTAGGTTTTTTTTTTTAAGAAAGTCGAAAAACCTGTACAAAATATGACCTGAGATGTTTAGATTTCCAGATGGATTCTACAAGTCAGCGTCATATAATGTAACACACTTCTCAACAAAGTCACGTTTGCCAACTCTGAGCCCAAAATTTGGGTTGACTTGAGACAAACAAAGTGTAATAGGGCTCAGTTGTGATCGAATGCACACATGATTAATATTACATGATGTGAACATTCGGGGTTGAATGTAAATTCCCTGGTACTGAAGCATGGAATTTCGCACTGCATTTTCTTGGTCCGTGACGTCCAGAGAGTAAAGTGCTTCAGAAACAGAAGCAGAACTTTTTGAAACAGAACTGTAACACCTAAAACACTTGTGAAAACAAGTCGCCTACAGAATGCAAGAACAGCAGATTTTCAGTAGGCAATTGTCATAATTGCAACTGTGGAAAAAGAGACGTGGAGAATCTCGTGAGAGATCTCACGAGAAATGGGGATATCGTAAATGAGGATCCTCAAAGTTTTGTAAAGATAAATTTTATCCTTGGCTCTACACACATTGTTTCCAGACCATCGTCCTTTTCACATCTATAACTACGAGGCGTCCTTGGTGTAATAGACTGATACATTGTACCGTTTGACGTTGAGGGGTTACTTGAGAACTAAAGTCGAATAACAGACGTGGTATAGGATTTAGATTCACTGTTTTAAAAAGAGGAATCACAATATGGACAGCTTGTGCGTGAATCTTTGTTCGTTGTGTAATGTATTTCCTGACGGTTTCGTTAAACGAATCATAAAAGAAAAAGTTACAAAAATAAGTACACACAAACACAAGACTATGAGTGTTTACATGTTGAAATGATACAGTAACATTGTTCAGAATATAGCCTTTTTTTGGTGTTCACGATTAAGACCACGACATATTTTAGTGCAGGTATTAGGTCAATGAGAGTAAAATGTCTTCCGAATATGGAGTAGAAATTGGAATGATTTTACCAGAATGTCAATTAATTGTTGTGTGCAACGTTAGGTCACTTGTTTCTCCTGGTGTAACTTGCATCAACATACATAGTATATCACACCAGGTACTGACACACAAAACACTACATGACTAGAACTTGTGTATTTTACAGCATAAAATGGATCAAATTATATATTATATTTTTATTTATTTCCAGAAAAATAAAACATCAGGTTGTCGCCTACGACATTATTGATTATATTTTGAAAGTCCACAACACCACAGATTTCTTCGGGTGCGTTTAAACTTAGAGCGGGCGACGAAATATTCGTGTGAAACTGTCCTTAAATTTGGTGTGGACTGATGATGTGCAGGCTAATAATGTGGACCGATGATGTGCAGGCTAATAATATGGACTGATGATATGCAGGCTAATAATGTGGACTGATGATGTGCAGGCTAATAATAAAGATGATGAGCTAACTGACGATGTACTTTCATTTGTATTCTAAAGTCTAATGATTAAATTTCTAGGTCTTTAATTCCATAAACCTATATTACCACTTAGAATATTTCGAAATAATGTGATGTCAAAATAAAAAGACTTTTAGGGTTTTTATCTTTGCACCGTACATTCTAAAATCTATGCAGTTCACACAACAACAAATGCACTGTTTATTACACTTGGAAAGGTTTTAAAATTTGCATTAAAATATACATTAATATCGCTTCTACATGTTTCGGTCTACGACCATCATCAGGAAACTTGTACTGCACTTGGCTGAAGGTATATATATGTTAAAACACTCGGTAAAATTGCGTCATTGTATATTACGTGGTGATGTGGCAGCATAATATATAATGACGCAATTTTACCAAGTGTTTTAACATACATATAACTTCAGCCAAGTGCAGTACAAGTTTCCTGATGATGGTCGTAGACCGAAACATGTAGGAGCGATATTAATGTATATTTTAATGCAAATTTTAAAACCTTTCCAAGTGTAATAAACAGTGCATCTGTTGGTGTGCGAACTACACAGACATTTTAGGTGTAACAAGAAAATGTAAGAATTTTTAAACAATAAATAAATACGTCTTTTTTCTAACTTTTTAGCAGAGCGACAAATGAAAATCCTTTTTATATCTTTCGCTAAGTGACTGGAATGTATTCCGTACTTCGAATTTAATCTAAATTCAACCCGTCAATAATATCCTGTATTTTACGTAATTCCAATTTTCATTACAATATTCACATGAAACAGAAAGTAGATCTTATTTTGATGTGGTCACGTTCTTGACGTCCGATACTTTGAAATCTATTTTTAGATTATTATCTTCAAATATCTTAGTTATTTGACATTATTAAGCAGTAAAAAAGAATCCATTCGTATTTTACACAGTACTGTATATACATAAATGTCGTGTTACATGTAGAAATAATTTATATTCTTTCCTTTTTATAAACTTCCAAGCTCCAGACTTCTTTTTTCTTTCAGTATCCTGAAAACTTTTCATTTTCTCGAGAAAAGACAGAGGAGTTCTCCTGTTCCTCCATCCTTGCTCTCTCAGAGGCAAAGCCCATGACAAATTCTTCACGTCGTTTTACCATTGATTCTGAGAGTTCTTTCCGGAGGGTCCATATGTCTGCGCCTGAACTACACTCAAGAAACACATCGGATGAAATTCGTGTCATTTATCTATGCACCAGAGGACCAACCATTTCTAACGTCAGACACTGGGAACTTAGGAAGAACAGAATTCACCGTAGAAGAATAGAAGTGGGAGTATGTAAGGTAAAAATGAGGGAAGAAATATCTACAGGAAAGAATACCTTGGAAGACTTCCAGAGTCATTCCTATTGTACTTTAATGACAATGTTTTCGGGAATGTAATAAACGAAGAATACGTGGTCCTTGTTTATATCAGTGTTTAGAAAGAAACCCTGTGACTGCAATTTAAAGCGTATACCTTCGGAACAACCTGTCTGTCTCCATTGATGATCTTGGTACTTGATTTGAAAGAACAGAAAAGACCCGATAGACAAACAGACGAAGTAGCACTTTTATGGATATACACATGCCCACAGAGACAAACTTAAGAATGTGACGAGAATTAAAAACCTGCATAATTTCAAAACACCTGTTTACCGGGGTGCTGATAAGTCCTTAGTCCGACCAGGAAGCAAACAAGCTCGGAAGCATGTCAGGGAAGTGCGATTTCTACAAAATCGAGACGCGAGCTGTCATCAAGATTTTTCCTACAAGGCAAGGGGCCAAAGGAAATTCTCGCCATTCTGACAGAAACATTAGCTTGTTTCATTCCTGGTCATGCTAAGGACTTATCAACATCCCTGTAAGTTACTGCATGTTCTTATTGCAAAAAAGAATCGTGAGTGGCCTTGGGTATATATTCTGAATGTCTATTAAAATACATTTAATATATAATAGAGTAATATATTTCAAAACTCTTTTCTTTATTCTTGAATTCTTTATTTCTTAACTAATATTAACTCTTTAAATGCCGAGTTAAATCCCATCTGCCATCTGCTGGCATTAATCTCCACATTAGCAGGATAAGGGTTAATGATGTAGAAGTGTAACCAAAGATAAGACAGTAGCATTTAAAACATTCACTAACTTTAGAAGTCCAATTAACTAATGAGAAGTTTCAACTTAACAACTTTCTAAATTATTGTTATTTCTTTCAAAAGGATGATATTTGCACAATGAATTATGAATCTCGTTTAACTGACCATAAATAATTTTAACTTCAAAGAACGTCATAATGTGAACATAAAATTGTATTCTTAAGAGTCACGCATGTCCATCAGAGTAGTGCGTATTGTTGGGTAAATGAAAACAAACATTTCTGAAAAACCTGCTCCATAATTTAATTTTCGCAGCTGAAGTTAATAATGCAGACTCGACTTTCTTAAGGTAAGGATCAACTAAAGAAGGCGGAATGCATGAAACAGAATTATTACTAAAGAAAATTAATGAGAAAAGAGTTTCTCAAAACCATACGGCCTCAAAATTAGTTTTACAAATATTTCCATCGGTTTGTTAAGTGAATTCATTTAAATTTATCCTTAAATCAACAGTTTTAGCATGCAGTTTAATTATCGTTTAAAGGGTAGACTCTGCTTTGAATTACTTGCATAGATTTCTTATAATAAACCAACTAGATGCACTAATTTCTCAAATTTATTTTTGGAATAAAACTCTACATGTTTCGGACAGTTCCTTTGTTCATCATCAGGAGATTTTCACTGTACACACAGCAAACCTGTATGACATAAATCATTGCTGTGTGTACAGTGAAAAACTCCTTATGATGGACAGAGGAACTGTCCGAAACATGTAGGGTTTTATTCCAAAAATAAATTTGAGATATTAGTGCATATAGTTTGTTTTATTATAAGAATTTATTACGTTGCACTATCACCTGAACGTCAAATTGCACAGATTTCTGTATAACACCGTTCAGACCCCATATTTCATTGATCATCCATAAGAACACTTCACACAAGAACATATATTTCATTACAAAATGAAGACTCAGTTATAATTACGAATAAATATAGGCTTTTTTATGTAAAGAAGTGAAGAAAAACGAAAATTTCAATAAAATTTTCTGCAAAGTTTTAGAAGTAAATGGACAAAGGAATAAACATTTCAATATGAATACTTTATGTGTATTACAGATTTTTATATAATGTATAAATTTAATTGGAACGTTATAAAATAACAATATATTTAATTTATGTGGTGCTAGATTTGAGGTTCTCACAGCGGTACTGATGTACACTGAAGTAATGTTTTTCTATATTACGCCTTATCGACAGTAAAATTTGATGACGTTTGCGAGAAGCGTACTTCTTTATAGTCTGAACATATAGACAGTAATCTTCTCCGAAACGTCGGTAACTCTTTACTGGTTGACAGGATGTAAAAATTTAAAAAGTCTCGGATCTAGGACTTATATTGCTTGTTAATACAGCGTGAAGCTGGAATGGAGAGTGACTCGTCTAATTGCGAGGTGACCGAGAACATGCCGTTGCAAATCTGGCAAGAAAAACGAACGTACAAGTATATCGTTTCCAAAGAATCGGAACCAGCTGTGGGGACCGTATGTCATTATTTTATGGGCATCGAGGGCTCTTACACAATGGACAATGACGCCGATTTGTGGACCTACTAGTTACATCAATTTAGAGTCGAAGTTGGAAATGAGTGGAGATGTGACTGCATAGTTCTGACGTCGTGCTATATTAAACACTTAGCATTTATATTGATATAGAGTGCCAGTTCTACCCTCAGCAATGCAAACCGTCCAAAAACAATACAGCTTGAATAATTTGAACGACAAGACGGGTTCTCAATATTAAAAAAAATTCTCGTATATGCAAGAGCTGGGTCACGTGGTGGGGCAGTTGAGTCTCTGCACTACAAGCCAGAAGGCCACTGGTTCGATTGCCGATGATGTCACTGGAATTTTTTCATTAACCTAATCTTTCCGGCCGCAATATGGTCTTGAGGTCGACTATGTCTCTAACATAAATGTTACAAGGTATACTTTCTGGGGGGGGGGGGGGGTGGTAAAGACGGCCGGTGCGTTGGACTGCCAACCTTCATGTGCCGATTGTATTGAAATCTGGGAACTTCAACTTCCTGGAACCCTCAGGGCCTGTAATATGCCTGTACAGCTCGATGTACCTATGTGTAAGATATGACATAATTGAAAATTCATGCAGTATATCTTCTATATAATGTACATATGCCCTGACACATAGACACACATAACTTATAAACCAAAAAGGTTATTTCTTCACATTTAAAAATAAAATAAAATACCTATAAACTATCTCAGATTTTTAAAATTACCTTTTCATTTTACAGGAAAATAATTTCGAAGTTTTAAATTTTTAAAAGCAAATTGAGGCTAAGTTCAGTATTGCACTTGGGTGGTTGAATGTTGCAGATCTTCCATTAAAGGGAAGAAAAATCTTACAGAAAATGAAGGAATTTAATGGAAGTGTTACATTCTTCCTTCTTCTTTTTCGTGTGATTCTCATTGCAACTGCTGAAAGAATTTCAATAATATTTCACATTGACGTTTTACACTTAAAATATCAGGATAACGCAAGTTTGGTTCTTAGTGGCTATACTTAACAACCCCTCATTTAGATCCCATACTTTCTGTCTCATAAGAGGCTACAAGTGACAAGAAGAACCATAGAATTAGAAAAGTATTTTTGCGGATATAATATATTAATACCTTCCTTTATAAAGCGCAAGATGAATCTGAGGGACTTTTCTCAGGTAAAAATGCATCTTAGAAAATGGGAAACACAGTAACTAAATTCCAGGAATCAGAGATGCTACTGAGAATTGAAACTGTTGTTGAACCTTTCGCAGGAACCATTTTCATTAAATGTGAAATGGTGAGTGATGTGTAATGCATGTTTTATTGCTAGGAAAGGGAGATTTACAGCAAACTGTGATTATGTGCATAACTAAAGAAATTCTACGAATCGTAAGTTCTACTGCGTACTAAGTTACCGTTATTTATGGTGTGATTAACTTTACGGTAATAGACTTGTACCGGAAATCCAGTGAGTGTTGGTTAAGGCCCAATACTTATGCATTTTCAAACGTAAGTGCTCATATTCTTTGTTTACCGCCTTTACATACGTGTAATTTATTGTTTGATGACGCTCAATCAATCACAGAATTATCTTTTGTGTGGGCCGGGCAGCTCAGTCTGTATAGCGACTGACTACGGGCTGGACGGTCCGGGATCTAATCCCGGTGGGGACGAGATTTTCCGCCCGTGCAGACCGGCCCTGGGGGCCACCCAGCCTCCTCTAAAATGGGTACCGGGTCTTTTCCGGGGGTAAAGTGCGGCCGGGGCGTGCTGCTGACCACTCACCCCTTTCTAGTGCCGCGGTCATGGAAGAGTAGAGCTATACCTCTACCCACCCTCTCGGCCACACCGGGCCTGAAACGGGATCACTTTACCTTTACTATCTTTTGTAACAGCAACAAATATTACGCCTGCACTCCCTATAAATGACAACAAAATGAACTTATTTTATACTCTAACCATTTACCTCTACGTACCGGAATTACAGTCAACGGGTGTGTGATCATAAATCACTGCAGGAAGGAAATAAACAAGAAATCTTGCAACAAAGTATGTGCTTTTAATGTGAACAACAGATATAAAAATTAAGTTAGAGTGGTAAATCAATAAGTAAAGGTGCTTTATACAATGCTGCTCTAGTCTAAAGTTTTCACGACAATCGTTATTCCTGGAACATAAAGATTTAAGGCAAGTTGTAACTTGGGTTCTGTTGAAATTGCGTCTGTGTCAGTTTATGTGGTGCATTGGACATTCAAACTACGGCACTATAAAACAAAGCAATCTGAGAATACATCAGGAGACTGTCTTTCCTCATGGGACGATAGAATCAGAAATTTTATTGGCTTTAGAGCAATTTAAATTTGGAACCGCTTACTGAGGAAGCGAAGTGTCCGACTGTATACCAGAAGGTAGTATCATCATGCTCACTTGTTATATGGAATGAGCTGGGTATTTTACGTTGATGCTGAACCATTCAAAAGTAAAATGACATTAAAGTCGAGGGTTCTGGTGGCTGTCGAGGTATAAACACTCGAAGTGGGGTTAAGGAGGCACTGAAAGTGATATTACTGCAGCTTTGCAAACAGCGTCAGTTCCTCTCGGACTAGGCAACAGAGATACGGAGGCAGCAAGCTCCTCACAAATGTTCGTAATTGTTTCCCAGAAGATATGACATCATAGCCTGGAAGGCTTGAATCCGCAGCTCCGGTTTACAATTTGAAAGTTCTCTTTAATAATTTCGTAACTGTTAAGGCATTAAGGGATTATTTGGTGAAGGCTCAACACCAAACCGGGAAGGCCACACGACAGTTCAAGAATATACCTGCTGATATTAAACCGACAATTATGATGTGAAAAAGGATTTTATTCTGCTAAAATACAGTACATGTATTTATACTACACGCCTCGGATTTACTGCTAATCCTCACCTCTAAAATTCCCTCTAGTTATTAAACGGCCAAAAAAGTCGGTATGCTTTCCATGTTTATCTAAACATTCCGTCTCAATCACCTTGAATTCTTCCACCTAAAGTCATTAGCAGCAGTGCAAATAATGAAGATTCTAAATTTATCCTTTCTCCATTGTAAAGTCGCTTTACATCAGTCTCTTATTTACTGACAGTCAGACCTCACGGCAGCACAAAATATCTAATCTCACTACTAAATTTCTGTATCTTTTGTTAGTTATTCAGGGAAAAGTGTCGTTTAGATCTCTTTGTCTCTGAACATCACGAAATTCCTGAATACATTTTGCTTATAATTTCTCAGCGTACTTCAGTTTCTGTCATGATGTAAAACGTCTTTACACGACGTATTACCAACTGTCACTGAACATTCCGTCCGATATTTCACCTACGGGACTTTTGAGTAGGCATATATTTTCATGTATTTTGGTCATATGTTTGCGGAAAAATTCTTCAAATCCAAAACGGAATTACTCAGACTTCGGAATCCAAGGACACAGATAATTTAACCAAAGTGTCATAAAAATTCCCATACCGGTTAAGGTTATCAGAGATGTGGATGGACAGCTGAGATGTTAGTAGGCTGATAAAAAAGGTTTTAGCTTTTTAGTATCAAATATATTGGTAAGAAATTATACCATCGGTTTTCAGTTAACTATACAGAACTTTAAACGTTTCTCGTGTAATTTTCCATAACAGTGTACTTACAGTTTTATTTACAACATAAAATTTAATTGAAGGTACTAACATTCCGTGAATACTAAATATGGATAATAAACAAGTCAAAATAAATGATTACATACAGAAGTTATTAATCTTATCAATATTGCTTAAAAATAATAATTATAATGAATAAGATTAATCAAGTATTAATTTTAGTAATCTCTATTTACGTTAAAATATTCACCTACGTAAGAGAAGAAATGAGCATGTATGTAATGTTTAAACACCAATTTAAGCTGTTCAGTATTAAGAACCAGATACAAAATGCTTGGCAGGAGATTGTTTAAGACCTTTAGACCAAAATACTAGATTCTTTTATGATATGGTGATAAGTTTGGTAAGGGTTGGGGAAAACTAAATTTTTCTCTAGTATTTACGTTACCAACATCGGAATTCATTCTGAGTATCAGTTTGTAGGTAGTCATAAATAAATAATAAAAAATATATTGTAATTGAAGAGTTGAAGTTTTTAAAGTCTTAAGTATATCTCCCCATGAGTCTCTACTGCTGCATTTGGTAATAATTATAAATATATTTTCCTGTATTTTAGAAATGTTTACACTGTGTAAAGAGTTACACCAAAAATATTATTCCATAGTTCAAACGGAATGAAAACAAACATAGTAAATCATCTCCACTATTTGCAATGCAACAAAAGCTTAACTGATCTCATGTCATAGCAAGCTGCATTTAATTCGCCTGTAATATTTTCAGTGTATTTTATATATATATATATATATATATATATATATTCCAAGGAATTTTGTATCATGTGTTTTGGAAAATAATATGTTATTATTACTAATGTCCAAATAAATTTGAGTAATGATTTTAATTAAACTGAATAAAATAAGTTTTATCAAAATGTTTTAATAACGTGTTGGTTCTGGACCATTTATTTAAATCGTCTGGCAATAATTTATATTACTTCTAAAATCTTTAAGATCAGAATTGCTAACTATTAAAATAATGTGATCTACAATAAAATTAGTTTAGATTTTCTGTTACTAGCCATTGATAAATAATTTATGTAGGGTATAAAGAGCAAAGTTCCCAAAATTAATCCCCGTGGAAAAAACGTATTTTATAAGTCCCAAACTGAGAAAGTATTGTGATTAAAACATATACTATATAATATTTATTACACATTATCTCGATAATAATGTGACTGAAATTGTTAAAACCAATTTGTAACCCTAACTCATGTAACCTTCCATAGTTATTTAAGTAACACTTTATGTCAAGTACAATTAAGCTGTAATCTGTATTTACCAAAATATATCTTTTTTTAATTTTACGTGAAACCAATATCGGCAGGTTCTCATTCGTTTGTCCGTTACATAGGACATGATCAGATCTCTGAAATCTTACATACTCATTTTCAGACATATTTCATACCTTTACAATATCTGGGTGGGAATAAGGTCCAGACAAAATCCAAATATATGAAGCTTCTCGTAAAACTACTAGCTACAAAGAGTACTGGCAATTGAAAAAGTAATGGTAAAGCAGTCCAGTTTCATGCCCGGAGTGTTCCAGAGGGTTTCAGAAAATCAAGGTTCCAGATTTCATGACATCGGCATAGGATGATGGTAGATAATTGAAAAAGTAATTTGTTGAAACATATCTTATTTAGGGGAACATAACATTTTAATTCCTCTCACGACTGAAGCGCAAATGCGTGTGTGGCTTAAGGAAGATAAAATATGGTTAAAACGACGATATAAAATGTTTTACGGCTTCCATTCATAAGATGGAGCTCTTCTTCACTAACGATTGTCACCGGTATTACAGTAACTGCGAGCATAGCGCAGAAACGTCACACTTAAACGTATTTATTTAAATGAAAACAAATTCTGTTTAACAACCTATTACATACGATTAGGTTCTTTATACGTACGTAATTACGCAAACAGACTGACCTAAATTAACTTAGTCATCACTTTTCCTAACAACAGGGTACTAATTTTAATATCTGCTGTATTTTGAATCAGCTTTCTCCGTAATTTAATTTCCCCAGCTTGAAAAGTTACATATTGTGTGACTGTTGTAACACGTTATATGTTCAAGCAGTTCATTATAGATTTAAAACCCTGTTTCATATGAATTTATGTTTAGTGTTTTACCGCTTCAAGGTCAAATACTCTCCCACACATGTGGACATGAGTTTTCGTGCATATAGGCAAAGATATAACTATTTAACCCTTATCCTGCTAACGTGGAGAATATGGTGAGCTCCTAATAATGCCAGCAGATGGCAGGTGGGATTTAACTTGGCGTTTAGAGGGTTAATCCTGTGTTAGCAGTTTTGAGTATATATGACGTGTTTGGTGTAGGATATTTGTAAGTTGGGAAAAGGCCATTTATTCAAATATTGTCTAGTCCAACTGATTATTGAAGACAACGGATAAGGACGTGAATCGCAGAGCAAATATTAAGTACAGACATTAATCTTGCAATACCGAAAAGATCCAAATCAACCAAACGGCTAATTCGACGTATGGGAATTTGAAAGGTGATCGTGTACTGAGGAACGAAACGCAGCTTAGAATAATGCGTTTTTTGTATAAAGTTTATTACGTAAGCGTGAGCTGCTTAAAATTTACATAAGGAAGATGCGTGTTGCGAAATGTTAAAACTATTTATATACATAATGGAAAGACAGTTACAATTTCTTCACAAGAAACGGAATTTAAAAAAACACGAAAAACATACAAGTCAAATTCCACATATTTAAAACCATTAAAAAAGATTTTATTCTCTTACGAGTTCAAGTGCTGAATATTCTCACAGACGTACTGAATATATGTGCAAATATAAAATTCTGAAATACAGGGACAGAAAAATAATCGTGTCCAGTTTTAGCGTGAAATACTTTAAAATATCTGCAGTATTCAATTACAGACTATTTACTTATTAACACAATTCAAAATGTAAAGTTTGGTGCCTTATCCTAAGTATGCTGGAATATTACAGAATTATAAAGAAGATACGTGAACTTTAAAAACAGGAAGAATAATACTTGTATAGTATATATTGAGTGAATAAAGAATCATTATCATTATGTACAAAATATCAGTGGAGAAATTCCTGTTAAATATCTTCGTCGGAATGCCTGCAAAGAGAAGACAATTTTTGGAGGTCTCGGTCTGCATCAAATGGTCATATTAAAAAGAATCGCAAGTAAAGCAAATGGAGTAGATGCAGCTGTTTCCGAAAAGAATTAAGTGCAGGAATGTTGTGAAAGCGGAAATGAAACTTCGGGTTCCAAAAGAGACAGAAATATTTTTTAAGTGCTGATCAGTTAAGAGATATTCCAGAAAAAGAAAGAAATTTTCTCCTTGGAGTTGGTTAAGTATTAAGTCGCCAAACGTTACAGATTTAGGAGAATCTCAGAATGTTCTATTGGTCTAATCAGGCTTTACCTGTACCATATAACCTTTTCACAATGTTTGAACATGTGATGCGTCACTAATATGTAGCACGAATTTTTCCATTACCACTGAAGTACATAGAAAACGCTATGATTCGAGAGACTTGACCTGCCTACTCCGAAACAGAAGTCAGGACGCTTTGCTAATTGATGTAGGAGGGTGAGTCAAATGGAAACTTTAAATATTTTTTAGTTTTTATCATGGACGATATGGTGTAGTAATCCATGATTCATATCCAGAAGTACGGTTATTTCATTCACTGTTACGCGGCTATTTTCCTTCACGATGGCTTCAACTGCTGCAATGACCTCTGGTGTCACTACTCGGTGTGCCTGACCAGGTCGAGGAGAGTCTTTTACAAAACTGATGCTGTTCATGAACTTCCTTGTCCACTCGTACACTAGCTGTAGTGACAGACATACATCACCATACTGAACTTTCATTCGTCGATGAATTTCGATGGGTTTCGCCACTTCACTACTTAAAAAACGGATGACAGAACGCTGTTCTTCTTTGGTACATGCTGTAAGCGGGGCCGCCATTTTTACACTATTACTGCGCCGTCGTGTTGCATTCCTGCATCGTACTGCCACGTGTCGACCACTCTTCAAACCATGAGTATCATTGCTGTCAACTTACAAGACAATCGAGCTGTGTTTCGAATTTTTATCGCACTTTAAGCTTCTCATTTCACTCTCCCTCGTATCATATTAAGTTCATTTAAAGCGTACAGGTACATATTAATATGACTGTCGTCTGTGAAGGCAAACACTTCTAAGAAAAACTCCTTTAAGTACAGGTTAGGAAATAAGGTAAAGACGGACACTCATGCACTTTTGAAGACTGCCTGAAGGGAGAATAAAGGAGAATAAAATATAAGAAAAGGGAGTAAAAGCAAAAAGTAGAGAAGAGAATAGGGCAGAAGAAAAAGAAATAGTGAAGAAAAGGACGAACTACATTTATTACAGGGGAAAACTTTGCAATCTAATATAATTAATCTCGTTGTGTGTAGGAATGCAAGAAGAAAGAGATATAGTACGGTTCAGTCTAACATAACTGTGTTGTTATTCGACAGCCACATGTTTCGGTCCAATTCGACAACAATCTGGCCATAAATGTATTAAAGTTTTTACATTCCTGTAAATATTACATTTATGACTTGGGGATGGTTGACTTCAGCCGAAATATGTAGCTACTGAATAAAAACATGGCTTTGTTAGGCTGAACCATAGAATTATTTGTCTCTGAAGACAATTTATTGTTCTGAAGTTTCACAAATAGACAGTTGTCGCTCTTCCGTCCGTTACAGGTAGGTAGGAATCAAGGATGAGCTTTGACGGTGCTAAGGGTAAAGTGTGGTGTTGTAGTATACCGCAGAAAAAAAATGCTCAGAATCTGAGTTAAATTTTCAATTCATCAGTACGAGGTTGCGTTACAAACAGTTTTATAACGTTCGAAGCTCGTCTTGTGGGTAGAAATTTTGTTGAAATGGCTGCATGAGATATGTGTAGTATCAGGTATGTTTTGGTGGCTGCCAAATAATCATGTGCACTGTTTCCGAGGAAACTAAAGAAAACCTTGATCGATTTGGTTGTTTGAAGGTCCTTTAGAGAGTGTAATAATTTTTAGACAGCGTGTCGGCTTTGAATTAAGCGAACTATTATGTGCGTGTGCATATATATATATATATATCATAATATCATATCTATCAGAAAACACATTGTGCTGACTTTGGAAGGAAAACTATTTGAATTCTACTGAGGGAAATAATGAATTTTGTTGCGAGGAACATATGGACTATATAAACCTACTGCATGAGCAAAGTGCTGACGGTTTAGTGTTAAACTTGAAAGTAGGTGCAGTAACTGCTAAGTTCCATAGAGTTAACTAAAATGGAAAAAGTGTGCTCCGTAAATTGACACATAGTTTAGCAAGGTGTCCTTTAATTTCAAAATATCACACCGTTTGAAGTTACATTCGGAAACATGATTTGATTTATGCCCTAATAGAAACTATGTTTACGAATGTGCAAATTTTTGTGAACCTCAGAATTCCTCATCTGCAGTATTTGCAGATCTCTCACTTCCAAATTCATCCACACCGGAAATATATGTGAAAAGGGCGGATAGAAATAACTTTACACCCATAAGTATTTTATGGCTGGTATTGAGCCCTTTTTTTTGCAAATCCGCACAAACAATCGTTAAAGTCATGTGGACATCTCCGTTCACTTCTATACAAATCAGAGGAAAAATTTATAAAATATGGAAAAAAAACTAATTTAAAACCTTAAGCTAAGTATAAATTCTCTACACATTTTTTGACGAAACACCCAGTATCTCAGCGATGTAATGTGGAAGTTTCTGTGCCAGTTTCACTGTCACGGCTCCCGTTTGCACGAAACTTACGCTTCTGCGACACCTTCTTTTGAAAAAACACTTATAGCAAATGTAATAAATTTTGAGTGAAGATTTAGTTACGTATATTAGGTCACATGTAGACAGACAGGTGGACAGACGGACCGTTTGATCTGCTTATAAGTGGTCGATTTTACCTTAAACGGCGCCTAAAAACTTTTCGTGTGAAGTAATTATATCTAAACGCGAATTCATTTTGGCAATTGTGGAGTTGAAGCACCTAAACCATTAACTTTTGGCAGGTCTAGAGTTTTTAAACTTTCTAAACTTCTACATGTTAGACTTATATCTTGAAGATCTGATATTAAAATTACTGGTCGCTTTGCAATGGAGTGTATTTGTGTAATATTAAAACACGAAGGCTTGAGGAAGGTAAGCAATAAAAGAGTTTTAAATTTGTAATTGGATTTCAGTTTCCTGGAAATTTTAATTGAATACGTTTGAAGCCGGAAATCCCATACAACAATACTTATAAATTTTGTTTTATTAAATATCAACAAAATTGAATTCATACAATGTATTTCACGTTCAAACTCCATCACGAATCAACAAAGAGCTTTATTGTTACAGAAAAAACCGGCTGGTTCCTGCGAGAAATGTTGATACAAAAGGAATTTTTAGTACAGCCAGGTCAGTAAATATTTAGAAGTGTAGATGCTTCTACAGGGCGACCAATAACGCATTAAATTAATTTCACGCTTTCAGCCACTTAAAGTCATAAGTCCAGGGTACACGACCATTCTTACCTGGGTTCATCTTGATATTACACTGAGACACTGAAATTGATTCAGATTTGTTTTTGAAAAATTGATATCATTTGAGCTAGTCAAGGAATTCTTCGCTCAAATGGCCGAGAATAGTCCTTATCTTGAAAAGATAAATTTGTTTTGTACCCATAAACTTACTTACTGAAGGTAAAGTTAAATTTGCCCCTCCCTATAAAATTAATACCTGTAAAAGTGTAGCTGTACTCATTAATTAAATAATGTAATAAAATACAGTCCAACACAACTTTTTGTGAAATCGTTTATAAATATACAGCTCTCAGCTACATGTTTCGGCTTTTTAGAGTCATCTTCAGGCCGAATCTAGGAGGGTGTGTATATACAGTATATCCCAGGAGGAAGGTCAATAATCTGTGAGGTCATAGTATCGGTCATTCTAAACAAAATAGTTGTATGAACATGTGTTCTATTCCGAACGGTTTCCGAGATACAGCTCTTTGAATGTACAACCGCAAAATTTGTGATAAGAAAGCGATATTACGTGCACGTACTGTTTCTAATACCGGAATTTATTGTTCAAGTAACAGAGTTGGTACAGTTTATAATAAATGTTCGAAAATTCCACCGTCAACATCAATGCACTTTGCAACTCGTGTTGTTCGTCTGGGTGCGTCTTGACGTTCCTTTATGCAGGCGATAACATCCAGTATGTTAATGAGCAGTTCGTCTCGTGTATCCACTTTATTTCTGTACACTTCACTCTTCATCACACCCCATAAACAAAAATCTAACGGGGTTAAGTCTGGAGATCTTGGTAGCCAATTAATGGTACTGCAACGACCGATCCGCCTATTAGGTAAAGTGTCATTGAGATGTTGCATCACATGTCGGGTATAATGAGAAGGGGCTCCGTCATGCTGAAAGTACATAGCAATCTGTGTAGCCAAAGGAGCATCCTCTAGGTGTTTTGGTAATTCATTTTGCAGAAAGTCTAAGTAATTTTGTCCTGTCATACAATCGTCTAAAATAACGGGACCAATCAACATGTCATCGATCATACCGCACCAAACATTGATAGAAAAACGACGTTGAAAATTTGTTTCCCCAGTAATATGGATTTTCGTGAGACCACCGATGTGAGTGACGTGTGATGTTGATTCCGTTACGGGTAAAAGTAGCTTCATCAGTAAATAGTATTAATTGAAGCAATTGGCGATTAGTATGTAGCCAATGACAAAATTCTAGACGCATGGCACTGTTCCCTGGGTGTATATTTTGCACAGGTTGTAGGTGAAATGGGTACAAGCCGTCTTCATGCAATGTTCGCCATACACGTATTCGTAAAACACCGATACGTGCTGAAAGACTTCGCGTGCTAGCAGTAGGGCTACGCTGTACCATATCAAGAATGTTTTCCTGTTCCTCCATATTCTGTTTACGTGCCCGTTCAGATGAAACATGAGCACTTGGAAGCGTACCGTATTCACGCAATATATTGAACACCTTGTAAAACACTCTACGATCCGGAATTCTGCGCATAGGAAACCGTCGATGGCATTCTTCAACAGCAGCAGTGGCACTACCATCGCAGAAGCCATAAACATACATCATATCAGCATATTCGGCATTTGTGAAGATGTGCGGTATTTTTCACAACACTCCAACAATGTCACTATCAACAGTCACAACAGCCAACTGACGCTTCACACAGATTCACATGCTTCAGACAGTGGCGCAGCACGGCGGGAG
>Ga0136643_10003728_pt1 | contig 20667 bp, 13 predicted proteins | sample TergutLab28metaG_FD_96883 | JGI IMG/M metagenome (GOLD analysis project Ga0136643, IMG submission 96883) | Labiotermes labralis P1 segment gut microbial communities from Petit-Saut dam, French Guiana - Lab288 P1 (version 3) (version 3) | ecosystem: Host-associated > Arthropoda: Insects >...
GGAAATCTTCCTGAGACAACCCCAGGGCCATAGTTCGGCCGGAAGGATTATGTCAATGAAAACTTCCAATGACACCATCGGGAATCGAACCAGCCATCTTCCGGCTTGTAGCTCAGTGCCTCAACCAACTGCGCCACAGTGATTGTCTATACATAGCTGCTGCTTATTCGAGAGTAGCCGGTTGGAAATCTGAGGGAAACCAATGTTCTGATAGATTTACCGTGCCTCCGCCCCCCATAATAATTAAGAAACACTACCGTGGGTCATTGCGGTGTATTTGTTACAGTCCCTGCTTTGTGTTCAAGTCACCGGTCCGAATTTCGGATGGCGTGGTTTTTATCTTGCTTTACCGAAAAGAAAACAGGACATCAAATAATGTACTTTATGACGTAGTACGCAGATTTTAACAAGCTATTATTTTCAGAACGTCATCAGTTTTCACGGTACACGCGCAAAAGTAATTTCAGTTACGCCCACAAGGAAACTGCCATCTTCTCTTCTCCGATTTCCGTCCAATTGTATATTCAGCAGCGGTATGTGCAAATTGTCTTAACAGAATTTCACTGAAATCGGATAATAAATATGGAAAGTACGGATAGAAATTCATATTAACCCCAAAATAAAAGTATTGCTTTCACTGATTACTTTTCACGAAACACACACAACCCACTATATTTTAATGGGCATCTGTTTTGCTACATCGGAAGAAAAGTAGAGATTTTAGGGCAAAATTTCATGTGATGTGTGGCTTCCACTGCTCCGCGTTTCGCGAAACTCAGTTGCTCGGCGGCTTCGTGTGTGGGTATCACGTGCTGAATTTCACTCATATCGGCCAATAAACATGGGAAGTAGGGCAGAAATTTCTTTACTCCGTGAGTAGCGTGTGATTGTCACTAAGTCGATTTTCACGAAATTCACACTTCAGCATATTTTTGTAAAGACCTGTTATAGAGAATTCCACGAATATTCGTAAAATGGTTTAGTCTAATACTAGGTCGGACATTGGTCGTGGTTTCCACGTTCGTCGTTACCCTTCGTAAATACTCCGAAAAAGTAGGCTTAATAAATCACAGTGTCGACTTTGTGTGCATATGTGTGTGTGTGTGTCCATGTTCGTTTCTTAATTTGAACCAGTTGACTGAGTTTTACGGAACTTGGTTTGAGGCGTGATTTCAGATTTCCGCCGCGAAGTAGTTGAGAAATGCGCTCGTCTACCCAGAAGAGAGCAGTTCTCAACTTGGTTTGAAGATTATGGAGGCGAACACTCGAAAACGTGACACTGGCGTCGCTTAGCGGACGATACTGTGTGCGATACTGTATGGTGATATATCTTGGAGTAGTGAGAAACTTTGTTAAAGTCATGTTTTGTAAAGTGTAAAGTAACGACATGAAGGCCACACAATTTTCCTTCCCCCCCCCCCCCCCCCCCCCCCATCTCCACCGCGCCAGGCAAAATAAAATTTTAATTATTTTTTTGTGGGGTTGGAAAATTTTTTTAAAGTATTTTTTTTGAAAGTGTAAAGAAAGGGCAAAAAGGCCCCCCAATTTTCCCCCCCCCCCCCCCCCCCACTCCCTTATAAGCGACTGGAGCTGACCATTTTAAATTTCATTCGGTGGTCGATTATCAACAAGCCAATACATGAGGTATGAAATAATTTTGCATGTGGACAATTACGAATATGATGATGCCAAAGTTGAAGTTACATCACATTTAACCTATACAGATATGTACATAAGTAAAAAGTTCCTGGCATTATGGAATTAAATAATAATGATGATAATAATATTTAAATTTTCGGAATTTATATTGAAATATTATTTTCGGGTAAATATGTATGTGTAGTAGTTATTTGTTTTCTTTATAAGACAGTTCTGATGGCCCTGCTCAAACCACAAATAATAATTCGCTTATCCTTTATTTCGTGTTCCGTGGACGCTGTATTGTATCAACTCGCGATATACTGTCGTGCTGTACAATAAACAGTACACTGTGAAGACACATTGAAATTACTGACGCCGGAAGGCCACATTAGAGCATAATGGTACAGCGTTGTTCACAATCAGAAGTGCATATACACCGAATTTAGAAACCAAACTGCGGAGCGTGTCAGTAGATTGGTTAGTACTGCTTTGTGCTGCGTGTTCGAATTGCTACCCGAATGCGGGCTGTCATGACTAAAGTGTTCCTGCTTTTACTTCCTCCAGGTAAATTGTGCGATAGTCTGTCAGATTAGGTCAGGACGTCTTCCTTCCTTGTCCCTTCCAGTGCATTATCCCTTCCCTACTGATCCTGTAATTCGACGCCAAATAGTTTGTTAGTGAAATATCATTAAATAAAGAAACGAAATTACGCTGTCTGTTTAGAGGTGAGAAAAATAAATCGGCAGGTTGGCACGCTCATAATATTGCCAGATGATTGCCGATTAGAAATTCTGAATTTGGCCGGATTTCAAATTGTTGCCAGAAGGTGGTGGTGGTGGCAGTAATAGTAGTAGTAGCAGTAATAGTAGCTGTGGCGGTGGCGGCGGTGGTACTAATAGTGTCATAAATAGTTTACAAGTGGCCCCGGCTGCTGTTCTAACATTTACGGCATGTTCAAGTGCCGTATTTATAAGTATCTTCGAATTGTGTCTTGGTCCCTTGCACAGCAGTAACGATAATTACAATAATTCCTTCTGGCATAAATCATCGCTCTTGTAATTTTTTTTCTATCACTTGTGCGGAGTTATGCTAATTATCTGAACGATTCTAACCATCGACTGCGTACTGGCACGTGTAACAGACAGTTTATGCAAACCCATCTGTTGACCCCGATGAGCAAACAGCATTGAACTTTACTGCAGTGACACACAGAGGCCACAGACAAGGTGCAAATTGCAAATTTCAGGTACAATATCAAGCAGGTTATGTACTTAGTTTCCATTTTGCGTAACTTTTAACTATCCTGTATTCTGTTTTGTTTGAAAATTTATAAAGACACCGCTCATTGCAGTCAGCGTGAACACACAAAATGCATTACAGACATGAGACAGACTCATAGCCGCCGCAAGCGAGGGGAAACCTGTATACTACATACTAGTTTGTGTTTACTGTTAATATTTTTATGTTTCGTCCCCTCCCCTTGTTAACTCATTCATGCGTGCTTATGACAGTTATGGCCCATTCCATGAGAAATTTAATCTCGACAAGAGACAGACTTGGTAAGCACGTTCAGCAGTAGGTATGGACACTCTTTACCCGAGTTCTTAACTAAGATTAACATAAGTAATTTTTTCGGTTGTTATTCCTGGTTGAATTTTCTTTGTCATTGTAATACTTGTGTAGGCCTCTTTTCCAGCTTGGTAAAATTGGCACTAACACGCGACAAGCCTTACTAGTTGATCCAGCGGTTGTAGAGTACTAAAGAATGTGATGTAATGTGACATCACAAGAGATGGATATCAATATCTTCATTTTAAATTTAGGATGAGGGATGGACCGGAAGTAATATAATCTTTCGCGCCATATTATTTCCGTATGTCTGAAGAAAGAATGGACAACCGTTTTTCAAATATCGTACCCCTTTTCCAGTTTTGTATATCGTAGGACTTAAAGTTTGTTGTCAAACCCGCTGTATAAGAAAGTTTAGCAGGAACTGGGAAAGATGAAGCTGTCCCGCACAGGCCATGAAACCACAGAGGGCGAAGAGAAAGATAGCTCCACACAGTCGCAATCTCAAAGCTAGATGGAAGTGAGTGGTCGACGTGACGCTCCGACCGGTTTACTCCCGGGAGGGAATCACGGTACCTATCGAATGGGGGGCTGAACATGAAGAGGGGTGCGTGAAAAAATCGGTGAAGATAGATGTGAGCGTCATGTAAGATGTTATACTGGGCCAGAATTGACCCAGATAAATTTCATCTGACAGTTTTGTTGTATACTGCATATATCATTTAATCGACGTTCGTTCCGTTGATTCAGAGGTGGACGAACATTGTTGCGATCGTGATGTGTAGAATGCAGCGAAAGAAAAAGCCATATTCCCTGAAGCTGCAGTACTATTATGTACAGTATCTTTGCGCTGTACGTACTGAGCTTTGTTTTATAGTGTGTGGTCGTAAAGTAGTTCATGTTAAGTCGCGTATCAGTGGACAGCGAGGCCAAGAATAAACCGCAGACGTCGCATTATCATTGGCTGTTCGACTGTCGGGATCATTTGATCAAATACAGTAGTATCCTTGCAGTTTCCGACGTTGGTAACAGAATCACAAGTCTGTGTATTCAAATAACGTACCATCGGTACTGCTTTCGGGACATACAACGTGGGAAGAGTAACCCTGTGTAGTAACAGACACAGCACTTACGAACAGTTCCTGAAATAAATACCTGCCTATTGAATCGAACGCGTTGTGCTGTACTTTGGTCTTTAAGAAATTTGTGGCTTTCCGCACCACGAAGGCATACAGGGGGAGAAGAGGTACAGCTACACTCATTCTTAACCATGACTCTAGATAGGGGTGAGTGCTCAGCTAGCTTCACGAACCCGGCCGCTTCACCGCCGGAAAGAAATCTCGTTACGTATTGCATAGACGGTCTGGACCATTTTGGTGCAGACAAAAACGCTTGCCTGCCCCGGGATTCGAGCCCCGCAGTGTCCATATCGTAGCTAGTCGCTATACCTACTACGCTATCCCGGCTCCCCGTTTATGAGATACCAATCGACGTTTAAATCTTGAAGTGCAAGTGGATACTGTAAATCGACGCAGAGAACGGATAGAAAACATCCCTAACCTATTTGGGTCATGTCGCCAGCGGAGTACGCCGGCGCCTGTACTAAACACAGCCTATCGAATCCGTTTCAGAAATCACAAAATGTGTGATGATATAAAGTGCTTGTAGCATCCACATCGGTTATAAACATCTGTGCCATGAGTAGCGAATGTGGCAAATCACAACAGACGTATTGTTTAGATCTGAGTAGCGAATGTGGCAAATCACAACAAACGTGTTGCTTAGATCTGCCGGTTGCAGCTTAAACTTTTGTTTGCAGCAGACAGGAAAATTGGTTTTTATCGCGAGAAACATGCGTTCGTAAGTCATCCGGACCCTCCTCCTCCTCGTCTTCCTCCTCCTCCTCTTCCTCCTCATCCTTTTTCTTCTTACTACTTCATCTTCTCCTCCTCCTCCTCCTCAGTGGTATACTATCAGTGTAGGTGAATGCTGGACTTCACCTTAATGTAGACTACACAATTAAGAAACACATCCACACCGCGTACTATGGTGCAGGAGTAAGAAGACATGCCCATTAAACATTTCGAACAGATTATAATTACAGAAATGCTGAAAAGAATCTCGGTTCTCCCTTGCTAATAAATTTATCGGTAAGGATTTGTTACAGGCTTGTTTCATTAAGAAATAAACCCTGTTATGCGATATGGAAATTCATTTACGGCAGTCAGTCCTTTGCCAAGCACTAGGTTCACGCTTCTTTCCAAACAAATCTGTGGACAATGGTATAAAGAAAAACGCGTCCACTTTTCTTGCTCGTCAGGGATGACCGTTCATGCACTAAACACTAAACAAAAGCACTTATTATTAAAATTAGACTTAAAAGTACAAGAACTTTTTTATCAAGAGTTGTACTAAGATAGTAAGCTGGAAACTAGTAACCTGAATATTTATGCGGCTGCGTACAGCTGCCGTCAGACAATGTGGCTTACTTTGTGCTAAGGTCACGGACGTTCGTCGTTGTGCACAAAAATTTAAAAAATGCGAATGTGTGTGTGTTGGGGGGGGGGGGTGAATAAACAGGTATTCTCAATGTATTTTTTTAAATTAATGCAACCGCAGTATTTTTCCATTGCCCTTCTGCTTTTCAGTTTAATTAGTCCAGCGATGAACAAGTTCGTGTGTGCGCTGAAAAAAATAAGTTTTGGTAGAGTGGCAAGCTATGCATGCACCGAATCCTTCATTTGTGTCATCGGCAAAATGGTGGAATCTTAAAGCGTCTTTGAGTGAACCAAGAGGTGGTAGGCAGTTTGAAGAGGGGTCAGGGCTATAAAAAGTTTATTCCTGACACCTCAGATTGCAGTGGCCGGAGGGTTTCAACAATTCAGACGGCAGTGTATGGGCTGGCATTGTCGTGTACAACAAAACACCTTTCAACAGTAGTCCTTAGCGTTTCCTTCGAATTGGCTGACCGCAGCTAAGTCAAACAGCATCTCACAAAAAGCGAGTACTATTTACTTTTATGCCCCTCTCTTGATCATGTTCCAATATTGGCCTTTGAGAATCCCAAAAGCAATGAGCATCATATTCTCGCTGTTTGTTTCATTTTTGAACTTTATTTTGGCCGCCAGTTGCGGATGTTCCCATTCCATATTCTGGTGTTTGCCCTCTCCATACAGTAATAGTAGTAGTAGTAGTAGTAGTAGTAGTAGTAGTAGAAGTGTATCCCTAACAGTGCAGTCCACACAATCACATCACCTCAACTTTAGGGCGTTCAGTTTATTACTTCCTATTGCACGTTCCGGGGTATCCACATTTCGTCCCCAGTTACGATGCGTCTTAAAAAAGTCACCTTCGTTTTGCTGGTCGTTCAAAAGACGCCGGTAGGTATCCAGAAGTCAGCGTTTGAGCGCGCCTGTCATTTGTTTGAGGATTTTATGAAAGCCTAGTCTGTTGAGGATGATTTCATTTTTGGAGCCATGACTGATTTGCAGACGATTTTCCACTTGATCAGGTAGTCACCCTAATGTTCAGAATTATGACGCGGTTTCGAACAGTGTTCTCATCGGTAGCGGATGTGGACGGTCGCCCCGGTCATTCTGCATCTTACATTTTTACATTCGTTTTTTAAACTTTTCAACCAACTGGTACCCACTTCGCTTCGTTGACGCACTGTGCCTATAACTATGCTATACTTCTTCGATGGGTTTCTGACCCTGCGACGCCTTTATCACACAAAACTCGGGGTCACTTCATGCTGGTCTTTTTTAGTGCACACCACAAGCGTTAAGAGTGCACATTAACACCACGACGGTAGTACAACAATTGATCTACCAAGGTCGGAACCGCGACACGGTGACTAAATGTGTCTGTACTGAGTTGCGCAAGCAGTTAGCAGCACTAGCAACCCAATAAAAATGACAGTGAAGACTAAAATGCGTTTATTCTGTCTGAGTCGCCCACATACATATATAAATCCTGCGGCTGACAAAACAGATGCGGATACTTGAAATCCGCGGACTGCTGTGCTTCACTAATAGGGATTAAACTATGTTAACGAAACTGAACCGATTACGGTCATTCATTACATATGTGCGACAAGGACACGATCCCGAATAACGAACGGATAAGTGGGAGTCCAAATGCGTTGTTTCCGATTTGGCATGTCGCGTGTTTGTTGTTGCAAGGTTTATAAGGCTGCATATGATATTTTGTAGTTGTAAATAATAATTTATTCCTTGTAACTGGACGGCATATGGACGACCTAGGCGATGTTGAAGGATACAAGAACTAGCACGTTGTGTCGGTTTGTATTCAGTAGCTTCAGCCTGTAAGAGTGAGACGAATATGGAAGACGGATGAAACTAGCGCAGAGTGTTCTTTGTTCACGGTTTGGGCCATTCTGTTCCGGCTACCAAGGAAAATCGTTTGTGAGGTCAACCCGTCGTTTTTCTTCCTACCCACAGTTTATATTTAATAATTGCTTCTCTGGTGTTAGTATTTGTTAATACAGTACATAGACACACTGGAAAATGTCTCCAACTAAAATGTGTACGTACTAACCAAACCAGAATTTTGTTCTGTTACCAGTTTAATGTACTATTGGCCATTTTAAATAAAATTGACACAAAGCGAATTCAACTTCATGTACGTACATTAAGATTCAATTGAAGTGACATGTACCGAAACTGTTCGGTCAGCAACTTTCAGTGTAGGACCCCAGCCCATCCACTGTCATACACTACAATTTCATCAGAATCTGTGAGGTATCGTAGTCTTTATGCTGATTGCAAAAAATGGACGGCTAGGGTATCACAGGACAACGCAAAACAAGTATTACAGATTCCAATAGCGCAAGTTCTGCTACGATCAAATTCTGTTTCGCTCTGCGGCACGAAGCCGATTAGCGCTGAGGCGACTGCTGTGGGAAATGTGTGGAAACAATGTAGCAGTGAGAAACCATGACCGTTCGCCGCCACGTGGAGCTCGAACAGTTTTTATAGCGATCGCCGACCTCGTGCAACCGGCCCTGTGGTAGGGATGTCAAATTACATCACCGAGCGCAACACGCATGCACACCGCGCAGAGCCAACAATGAAGTACTCGAGCAGCAGATCCGGGTAGGTCCTGTCCTAACATATGACGTGACACTAGCTTGATTGAGAATTGCTTTCCGTTAACCGCATTTTCTAATAATCGTAGTCGGATATTATATTTCAGACCTATAATTTCTTTTCTGAACACATAATAGATTAACGTAGCGACTGTGTAGGAAACATTTTGGAGGTACACGGTTCGAACCTTGACGGAACCACCGGCAATTGTGTTAACAGTTCCTGAGTTCCTGGTTGAACGCCGGCTAGTAACTTTAAATAAGGAAAGGCCGCCTCATCCCCAGCCGTTACCTGTTCACCGTTGATCTCATTGCATTCCCTCTACAGCAGCCGTGACAACGCAGTTAGGAACACACTGTACAACGGTAAAATTCGTTGTATCTTGGGTGTGTGTATATTGTGATCAAGAGTCGAAGCCCCGCGAACTGCGAAAATGTTTTTCCGAGGTCAGTGATGGTAAAAACAGCTTCAGGAATACCATAAGCACAGACATTCTTTGACTAAAATGCGTAATTTAATTAAAGTAGCAGAACATGTGCATCTTCAGTATAAATAACATGGCCTCACACGATGTCATTTTATCAGTAGAACGAAACAGTTTTTATGTTGGGAAGTGTATATTTATTTATTTTTTTTGTTTGTAATGCGTTCTTGTAGGAAGTGTATAAATTTCACAAGCAGAACAGAGGTCGTTTCTTTTCGGACAGTGTATCTTCCCGCGTGTTTAGCTCAAACTCTACTGACTGGTTATCCATTACACGTTTTCCAGACTCAGGCCTTACACGTCTTGATTTTGCGGCGACCTTATTTATTTCTTCAGGGTTTTGTCTTATACGTGGGGTTCATCTGATGTTACGGGTGTGAATTGTAGCGTCGACCAACACCCAAATCTCGTACGCCTGTGCTTCGTTAAACAAACACCGCATCTAAATGTTTAAAACAAAGTTGTGCATCCGTGAAGTTGTATTCTCGTTATATATGCAATTCTGAAACTTGGCGATATTGGTGCATCTTCACTATTATTGCATTTTCTTTGGACAGGATCCCTTATCTGGCCTGTAGATATTTCAAACTGTACCTGAAGGGTGCAACCAAGTATTTTATATTTATGCAGGAAACCCATTTCACCCTGCGTTATATGTTCAGGTGTGCCAACATTTTGTTTACGATGAGGTGTTTTTGAAGAAATAATAAAATTAGATTTGAGATATTTCATAAAATTAATTTGACAGGTAAGGGGTAAAACAGTCTCTGTACAGGCTTGGACAAGCCCTGAGGGTTCCAGGAGGTCGTCAGTCCTACGCACCGGCCGCCATTAGCCCCCAGGAAATATTACTGGTTCTCATTTATTTTAGAGGCTGAGTCGATCACAGGGCCGTAGTGAGGCGGGAAGGATTAAGTCAGTGAAAAATTCCAATTACAATCGGGAATCTAACCCGCGACCTTCCGGCTTGTAGCGCAGTGCCTCAACCAACTGCACCATCGCGAAATAATGACAAGAACGGAGTTCATATATGTATGCGTACAGCAGTATAATTAGGCCTATACTGAGTACGGCAAAGCGGGAGACATCACCGTGGGACGTCAGCAGCGGTCTTCGATTCTACCGACTTTCACATGCCGTCACGACGTGCCATTCTATGCACGCAGAAGTCGTTGCCCTTTAAACAAAACCATTCTAATTTAGTTTTGAACATTTTAAGGACCCTGTTTTCTATTGTTTGAGATCTGCATATCCCAAGAACCGGACCAAGGGATGTGGAAGCCTTCAGATAGGGATCGGCAAAGGAGAATACGTTTGTGGTGTGTTGGTGCAACTGCAGACTGTTGCAACCCTATTATGATTATCCTTATGGTGATAACGGTAATGCAATAAAGCATCCTGTGAAGATGTATCGGTGGAATGAGACGTGCAGTATTAACCACGGCAGTAAATGAAGTTGGGGTGTGAGCCCGGGAAGATAGCCCCCCCCCCCGCACCCAGTAGGTAAGAGACCGGAGAGTACCCAGAGCTGCTGTGAACGCTGTGTAGAAGGGAAGAGTATCTTTGCCTTCCCTGGAATCGAAATACGATTCCTCAGCCGTCCCGTCGCAATGTGGACCGAGCTAGGCTTTCTGCTTTATACTGCATGTGATAATTCGGATACAAGTTGTGCTGCGGTTATTTGAACGTAAGCAAACAAAATTTGAAGCTCAAAGCTTTCTCTTTGCTTCAGTAGCCACTACCATATGAAGATGTATGGGGAGAGGAGGCAAAATTCCTCGCGTTTTTAATGTGTGCGGTAAATGCAATGATCTGTTAGGTTCATGCCCCGACAGCTTGACCTTCATAGAAAGAACCCCACTGGGTAGGAGTCTGGGTGGGTCACAGTCGGTGTAGACGCAGTGGAGAAAAAAAACTTTCACCTGTCTGGAATCGAACCACGATTCCTTTTAAGGCAAAAAAAAACTAAAGTAAGTATTTCTCAGAATTACGCCATGATGGTTTTTGGGAAGTGGAGGTATAGCTCCACACATCCTTAAGTCTTGGCACTAGATGTCATCGGCTTCGCGATCCGAGAAAGAATCCCGGCACCTATGGGTAAAAGCGTCTTATTGGGCCCCAGAACGGGTCTGGTCGTGGTGGAGAAACCTACCAGCCCCTAGTGGGAATGCGCAAATCCATGTCGACCTTCTAGTCACTGTACACTACACGACAGAAGTCTCAGAACAGCTGTCACCTGGCCGAAATTTGAAAATCGGATCTTCCCAAATATGAAGTAGAAGTGCTAACCACTGGATCTAGCACTTGTTTGGCAATGTCTAGCCTTTTCCGTGACATAACTGTCCTTTGAATTGATGCAAGGACTTTTTTATGTCGCCTTTTGGTAACGCTACAGATAATTTCTGGACTTCGTACTGGAAACTTCATACTGGTGTTATAACCAAATCCAGGAAGATGGTACGGTCGTGACATGTAGCACGCATCGGTAAGTTGTGAAATTAAGACCCAGATATAATCGAAACCCCTGAATGCTGTCATAGGCATAGCTGGGAGGTTAATAGCAATCAAAATTTTAAAGACACACATTGTGATTTTATGTGTCGACTAGGTTCATCTAGCCCACAATAGAACCCTTTCGGCAGGCTGTTCTGAACATGGTCATGAACCTTCAGGTTCCTCACAGACCATGGAATTCCTTGATTATCTGGGCATTTTATAAGTTTCTTCAACAAGGCCTCAGCTGCGTGAAATCAGGAGTATTTCAAGTGTAAAAGTGAAGTTCAGTTCCATAACTGTCCAAAGGAATCTGTTAACTTGGATTTGGGTTTGAAAATTGAGTTGGGCTATTTTGTATGAACTTCCACTTATATCCAGATGAAAGGTACGGGCTCAAATTACTGTTGGTGGCAGTTCACTCAATTTAACCGTTTGAAGAATAAACGTGTCAGTTTTATAAAAGGAATCAGTGCGTCCCGCGCAGTAAACACTCTCCACCTCGGTTATACAAAACCAGTCTACTAATGCTGTGTAAGGCGGAAGTCGCTGTCTGTTGTAAGATCCGTACAAAACACATAAACGCAATGCGAGCACCATGTAGAATTTTTGAATGATAATCCTGGTGGTACGTAAAGCAATCGTGTGGTTTTAAAAGGTTAAACCGCAAGAACTGTACGCATGAACGGTTATATGTATGGTGCACATTTCAGCAGATGCCTAAGAATTACGTCTATATCATGGATTTTGGCGCATACCATGGACTCAAGGAGAATAATAGATTAATGGCCTCCGTATTTTTCGAGTGACGCGCGCACGGGCTCCCGCGCGTGCACACACACACACACATACACACCAATATGATTTTGAACTCCCGACTGTCACTGCAAGATTTATGAGCAACAGATCTGTGAGGGGAGAAAATCCTGATTTTCTCAAATTTTCATCCCCTTTCATTCATTGGGGTATATTTGGCATACATTGAACCATTTCTGTCATCGGCGGAAAATAGGATTATTCACGTACCGCAGCTTCTTAACTAGGCCTGCATGTTGAACTTCGCACCGGTGTACTTGGCACTCACTGTCGCCGGTGTGGTGTACGAAGATCACAGGCTGTATTGACTGTTGTTGACTTGGACACGGAGTAGTAGTGTATATTGAAATATTTATTCTGTCCATTTTAAAACACTGTGACATTGCTTACTGATCTATGTCATCACTTATTCTCCTGCGAAACGAGTCAGTAATTTGGAAAATTCTATGTAGTCAAACACAACTGTGTCACGTGAGGTGTATTTAATGACTATATAATGGACAACTACATGTTTCGGCCTGTACTGGCCATCTTCAGGTTGTTTTAGGGGAACTTAACATCTTACTATAAGCATGCGCGCGCACGTGGTGTAGAGATCTCTACAGGCCGAAACATGTAGTTGTCCATTGTATAGTCATTAAACACACCTCATGTGACACAGTTGTGTTTGACTACATAAAATTTTCCGAGTTTCACACACACAGCGGGGATGACACACTTCCTAGACTCAGTAATATACGCATAGCTCAACAGTTCTGGAAAGTTCGCTTCCATTTACTCAGTTAGGCTATCTACATAACTATGTGAACTACAAAACAGAGTGTTAGGTATGAAATATGTGGTTAATTTTGCACGGGTCAGGGATTCTGAAACGTTCTGTATATGCCGTATGGACAAAGCAAGCCTGATGTTCTTTATTTGTAGAATATAAAACACGAGGTCTCGAAAATTCAGGTAATTGGTGAAAATCTCCCCTTCACCCTTTCATTACAGGAACCAGTTAGTCACGGCGTCGTTAGCATTACATGAAGCGCAGAACATGGAACTACGAGTGCTTAAGCACATTCAAAGTTTAGATGTCATGAGTCCTGTGTATAATGGGGGTCGAGTACGCACACGTTTAGGACTGTGCTGAAGTTTTGGTACCAAGGTTTCTGTGCAAACGTTGCCCTGGCAAGTGTTATTTTGACTCGTATATCCACTGTAACACCTACCTTGCAAAGAAGAGCGAATGTAACACTATCGAGTTCCTCGCACACGGCTAACTGTACGACCTGTAACATTTATTTGAAGCGTTTTCGATATGGCGTTTATTTAATGAGATACATGGGGAAATAATTTTAGACTCTGTGCCTGTGACATCTGTAAAGTAATGGGCTTTACAGCAATAAATTCATAGCTTCCACAATAGATTCATATTAACAAGTAACGAAAATTGTGGACAGTGTGGTGTGCTTAATCGTAAGAACACATTTACAAAACGTATGCCATCCGAGTTGGAGTACATTTTCCAGTCTTCTTCAGTGCCAGTTTGAGTTTCCCAGAAGATGCCGACAACTTAGAAAAAGCAGCACAGTGGTCGTCTTTGAACTCACAATTCAATCATCCAGCCAGTCATTTCCCAAGCTGTTGTTAGTTTCGGTAAGAAAATTGCGTATGCATAATTAAATGTGTGCTTGTAGGTCGATAAGAACAATTCTTGTTATAGAAGTTAACGTTATCAAACGTTCTTAAGATTAACCGATAAAATATGAGAAAATACTACTACATAGATTATGCAAGGCGGTTCATTTGTCTTATCGGCTCCCATTTTGCATCCTGTGATGTATGAACACTGCACTCTTGATATTGCCGGCTTATCGTACTTTTGTTTTGATAATTCACAAACCAAGAATTACATTTAATATTAGGCTTCTTCTGCACACAGATTATTAGTTAATGCTTATATTTCTAATTCAGAAAAACTGACACCGTTACAGAGATAATAGCTAACGAAGCAAAAGATAAATGAACTGTCTGATATCAGACCCCACGGTTCGACACTGTTAATAATAAACACATGGTTACTGCCGTCTACAAGTACATTTCCCGAAGGGCATTTCTAGAGTTTTTAACACGCGAAAAATTGTTCGGCAATTAATGACATCATGTCTCACTGTGTCCGGACTCAAGGCAAGGCCGTCTTAGGACGGTTCTCCCCCCTCTTCGCCTACGTGCCAAAATGTTGGCAGTGATGTGAAAAATGTATTCTGGCCTTGATGTATTTGGGGGAGTACTTGTGAATTACGGTTTACTTTAAGACATCTTTTCACCTTTTATAGCCTTGCATAAAAAGAAAATGATCAAGTTAGGAATTACACGTATAGCTCAATTTTCATTTCGTACAAGCTATTTTTGGTACTGTCTGACAGTGATGTCTGAAACGGGAGTGGCGGAAAAATGGTGGCAAAAGCCGGAAGACTTAACGGCAAGGGACTAGTGGATTTAAGAGTACGTGCTTGAAACTTACTTCGCTTCAATGAATCTGCAGCGCAGTACGCTCGGAACTGCCCGTCAAAACGCATGTAGTTCGTCACATCCATTACTGGGGCTTGATTTCCAGGAAAACTAGAACGTCGACACATTTCAGTACAGCTCTCCAGTATCAAATTCAATTACGATGCTTTCAGCTGTTCTCGAATTGTTTTTATGTGTACGGACGGACGAACGGACATGTAAGACGTGAGTGGATGTATGTCTTCTGCAGCTTTTTGTTGCGAATATGCAAAATAATTGAGATGGTTGTGGAGGAAGTAATACCCCGACTTGAGATGTTGGCCTGGCATTTCGTGGTTGCGCTGAGAAAATAACGAAACTTGTTAGGGTAGTCACTGCTAGCTGAGAGCTAACTCGGGAGACGTCCGAGCATTGTGGACTTTTCCCCTTCGAGAACGAGACATCTATTCGCCTAGGCTAGTTATGTAAATCCCTTGTTCCCCCAGTATTTTAACCTCCTTGAGTGTATCATCGACCGCACCTTGTTCTTCAGCTTCCTCAATCTGTGTTCCTAATGTGACAAACAAGTAAGTGGAACAAAAAGTATCTAAATTGAATGGCAAAGCACTCTCTGAATTTATTTGCTCTTCGAAAACGTAATATTAATTTTGCAGACATCACCAAGTGCTGAACATTGTGTTTAGTCCATCCCGACCACCCTCGCCAGGAACTGCATTCTGGCGATGGAACGTGAACGTGCATTTTGTTAACAATGCATGACTTTTTTGAATTTTAAATTGTGCGGTACTTTTTCCCGTATCATTTCGAATCATGCGTTGAGAAACCAATATCATGCGCCGCTCTCACCCTCATCACGGTCGGAAGCAAATAGGAGAAGCAAACCCGCTAACTGACCTTCCGCAAGCCAAAGTCGAGGAAGAAGTACTCTCACACTGCGATCCCACTGTGGATCACTACGGGTGGAGGGGAACGGGACATACGAACTCACTCGGTATATTTCGGATACGTTCGTGTTTGTAATGACGTAAGTGTGCGCATGAGCAGTTGGGACGGTTGCGCCACTCCCCCAACATAGTTCGTACGAAGAATACCTAGCCACGTGCTGTCAGAAGGGGAAGCGATGTAAATACCACAACTCTTAACACAATAACTGAAGATCTCGACCCATTCAGTCCGTGGTTTGCCGGCAGCGTTGTCGGGCGCAACTCTGAAATTTCTTGACGGCTGGGCAGTAATGGAGGATATTTGGGAAAAAACGCAAAAGGAGTGGATAAAGAATTTGTTACTCGCCTGTAAACCAAATGCATTGCCTGGTAAGAATCATAAGGGCCTGTCATGATTACTGAATTTTAGAGCCGTTTTTTACTAATAAAAAACATGCAATGGAAAATTGTCTTCCGAATATTGACAGTAGATTTAATTTTTGGTTCGTTATTGCGTAATCCACCAGCGCACACGTAACGATATCACACCATTTTTTGGTTTATGAATTTATAAAACAGTAGTTTATATATGAGTTTTGTAAGTGGCTAAGCCATATAAGTGTCAAATTATACATCAGATTTAAATCATTGTTCAGAAAATTATGCATTTTCGTATCCGCGTGGCATATGCAAATACCAACACCTCCCCATACAAGCCGCGGGAGTTGAGAGGACCGCCAGGTTATTTGATTGCGTTGGTTTTGATATATTGCGATTTAGTGGTAAAATTTAAGGAAATTAATCATAAGCACAGTTACACTGCTATTTGCCAAACGCACTTATGCATTATTGTAGTAAATGTAAGTTCTTTGTCCAATTAAAATGCGCGTTTTATATACTAGATTTAATACTGTATAATAGTAGTTTCTGAGAGACGTAGTTTCGTTCTGTTAGTGTCATAGAAGCGGTAACTTCGTTTGGTATGGCAAAATTCCACAAAATTAAAAACATGTCTTAAGACGATGGTGCAAAAATACATCCATTAATTTCATATTTGATAACAAGTTTTGGTGTTTAAAGTAGTAATTTTTTACAACCAAACTGCTACGAATTTTATTCAAGTGACGTTCATTTCACATTAATTCCCTGTAGTCAGTTACATTTGGGTGATTTTCCCAACGATTTTCATGTATGCTATTGGGTTTCGTGCCATAGTGATTCGATTTAGTCCATTTTATTCTTGTGTATTCGCGTAATACGAAAGGAGTGGAATAAATCCATCGCGTGTATTGTTCAAGTTTTGTGTGTAACGTATATTTGAATCGCGAAATAACGTGAAGAGGGACGTGATTACTGACTTCGTTTTGCCGCTTCGTATAGTTTTCGTCTGTAATTGCCAGGACTTGGCTTTTAGCTGACTGGTTGTGATATCTTTTTTCAGATAACCTCTGGAACCGCGTATCCGAGATGGTGGGTTACTTCAGCGCCGAGGACGGTTCAGGCCGCGGTGGTGTAGATTGTACTGGTCCCATGGTACCCGAGCAACACGCAGAAGAGCAAGAAGCACCAGTGAAGCGGCTTGTTTGCAGCCCAGATCTACCTGTGTTCTCGTTAACGCAAGCGTTCGAGGAGGCTGCCGCAGCTGCTGTTGTGGAGTCGTCTTCATCCCCAGCGCCGGCCGCAGCGGTGGGTGACAAGGCTTATGAGTGTTCGTTTTGCCACAAGACTTTTCCGCAGAAGAACACGTATCAGAACCACTTGCGATCGCACGGAAAGGAGGGCGAAGACCCGTACCAGTGTAACATATGCGGCAAGACGTTTGCTGTGCCTGCAAGACTCACACGTCACTACCGCACACACACGGGCGAAAAGCCGTATCAGTGTGAATACTGCAGCAAGTCTTTCTCGGTGAAGGAGAACCTCAGTGTTCACAGGCGCATCCACACGAAGGAGCGACCGTACAAGTGCGACATTTGCGCCAGAGCATTCGAACACAGCGGTAAACTGCATCGCCACATGAGGATCCACACAGGTGAGCGGCCGCACAAGTGCGGCGTCTGTGCCAAGACTTTTATCCAGAGTGGGCAGCTCGTCATTCACATGCGGACACATACGGGGGAAAAACCTTATGTGTGCGCGGCATGCGGTAAAGGCTTTACATGCTCGAAACAACTGAAGGTGCACACGCGCACCCACACAGGGGAGAAACCATACTCCTGCGATATTTGCGGCAAGGCTTTCGGTTACAACCACGTGCTCAAGCTTCACCAAGTGGCGCACTATGGAGAGAAAGTGTACAAGTGCACAATCTGCAGTCAGACCTTTACGTCCAAGAAAACCATGGAGGTTCACATCAAAAGCCACTCAGAGCCTTCGAACACGGCGCGTAGTCCGCAACCAGCCACGGCCATACCGACAGGGCGGCAAAACACTGATCCAAGCGAGTCATCATGTGCTTCATCCAGTAGTGATAAGGAGAATAAGAGCGACAGCGACATCGAACATCCGTCCCGGCTTCCCACTGCTTCGAGTGCATTTGACCCTGCCTCCCCATCCACTGTAGTGCCCATTTCCCCGCCCGTCCAATTCCCACAGCAGGAAGAACAGTCACAACCCCACCCAAACATGCGGGAGCTCTGTTACTACCTGTACCCTGGGGGGCCGTCTTACCAGCAACGTTATGCGGCTTCTTCCACCTCCGGTGTGAACCCCGTTCTGCTTGCTGTCGCCGCAGCAGCGTCCGAGGGCCGAAGCTTGTCTCCAATTCCCCGAACGGAGGAACGTAATGACAACAGCGATGTGTTCAGGAGGCGGCAGGAAGAGGTTCCACCTGAACCTTCGCTGCCAGTCACAGAACCTTCCGTGTACTTGTGTCCAGAACCCCTCCCGTCCATGCAGCGACGGTCATCACCATACCATTTCCAGCTGCCTCCCCCAGAGTACCTGGAGGAGCCTGTACACATCAGCCTTCCATTGACTCCAGCTTACAGCAGTCCCAGTAGCAGTAGCAGTTCCAGCAGTGGCAGACAGCGGCGACCAGAGGATGCGGATGAGTCGGAGATGGAGCCCTCGGTTTCAGCTGAAGAGCAAGACCCTCTTTTGACGCCCCCCAGTAGCAACCCTGTGAGTCCTGTCCCCTCGTCCTCTCCAGACCCTATCGATCTTGCCACAGTCAGCAAAGAGGCCCTCATTCTGCCACCAAGAAAACGCTCAAAAATGATACTCAAGTCCATGGAAACAGCAGCGCCAGAAGTGGTGTCTGTCCGATCTAGGTCTGTCATTCACTATGCAAGGGCTTCATAATGCACTCAGGCTCAGCGCAAGATTAAGAAGGTATGATCTCACAGACTTATCTTGTGGCTAGCATACAACCTCAATCATGTCTGTGATAAATGTGTGTTGAGGCCTCTAAGGCAAGACAGTGTTTCATTCCCAAGTGACAAACTGCAGCAATGCACCTCACTGAAGCAATAACATTATCATAAACAGTGTCAGTCAGTGTTCATAGTGTCTATATATTCCAGAGTTGAAGTAACATCCTTTCTTAATTGTTTAATGTGTGTGGCCACTTATTTCATTCGGGATGATGAAAACTATGTTCCGGAGGTAACCGTTGCAAGAAAATATGTTCCACCATGTGCGTGTATTGTACATAGTATAAAATAGCCAAAACGCAAAAATAATTTAGTGTCATTATTATTATTATTATTGTTGTATCGCCAGTTCCTCATTTGAGCGTGCAGGTGCTTCACTGGTTTTGTACATAAAAGTCTCAGCATGTATGTAGATATAATAGAAATGGGATATGAATTGTAAGTGCCATGTAACCGATGTCAATATTAAGTGTCGTAGCTCTTTGTCTGTGTTGTGTTTGCACTGCTGACCAGTAAGCGCATATATGATGAAGTCTACTGGCATGCAGTTGATTGGTTTTCAGAAGCTGAGAAGTAACAGGAATGTCATGTAGATATTTTCCTCAAATTGCCACAAAACCATGTAATGTGTTCACACTCTAATCATAATTTTCTGTCTGCTGTTTCTAGTCATTTTAGTTTTTCCAAATTTCGTAAGGTTGTAAAGTTACTTCTAAAAATATTCACCAAAGTCAGTGTTTGCATTTATCAGTTAATTGAAATTTTTACCACAAATTCACAGACGTCATTAATCACATTCTGTTTTTTTGGATAGGGTTTTGCTCGTACAGGTGCTGTGTGTATATATATATATATACACACACACACACACACACACACATACATATATATATATTTGAATTATTCAAAAATACAGAAAGAAACTAATTCTCTTACTTCACAAACAAAAAGTACAAAGTTTGATGAATGAACTCTGTTGTGTGCTTTCCAAGAATTATTGACAAAAAGATTACATCATCAAGGCTACACATTTTTAAACAGATGGTAATATGATGCTGAAGAACTGTGAGAAACTAATCTCATTTTATGTTACATGTCACTGTTGATACCTGTCAAGAGAATGCACATTGATACACAATTCACCAAAGATCATCTAAAAATGTTTATGTTAATATTTGTGAACATGAATCTGTCTGTAAAGGAGCTGTATATCTGATGACATATATCAACCTTCACACCACATAGGCATCCTACAAACAAATTTTACTACTTGAATTCTGTTCAGTTGCATTTGGACAAATATTTCACATACTTTCATAATACGGCCCCATCTTGTGGAAGTGAGTAGGACATACAGGTTCTGTAATGTGAGAAAAAAAAATCTTTTTCCTGAATGCTTACAGTCTGTTGTGCTCCAGGAATAGTTCTCCTTGTATGAATTCTTAGCCATGTACTAGGACTTACAGGATCCAACCAAGAGAAGGCCTCTGTCTCCACAGCACAAAAAAGCACAAATTGCAAACACCCATGCTTTCAGTATGAGTGGCTCAAGACAGTTACTGTGTGGCCACGTAGCTAGCAATAAGGTAGAAGGTAAAGCAGTCCCGTTACAGGTCTGGAGTGGCCCAGGGGGCTCCAGGAAGTTAAGGCTCCCAGATTTCGTGACAACGGCACAGGATGGTGGTAGGTTGTCAGCCTTACGCACCGGCCGCCTTTACCCCCAGGAAATGCTCCTGGTACTCATTTCAGTTAGAGGCTGA
>Ga0136643_10003729_pt1 | contig 20667 bp, 9 predicted proteins | sample TergutLab28metaG_FD_96883 | JGI IMG/M metagenome (GOLD analysis project Ga0136643, IMG submission 96883) | Labiotermes labralis P1 segment gut microbial communities from Petit-Saut dam, French Guiana - Lab288 P1 (version 3) (version 3) | ecosystem: Host-associated > Arthropoda: Insects >...
CTTCTTCTTCTTCTTCTTCTTCTTCTTCTCCTCCTCCTCCTCCTCCTCCTCCTTCTTCTTCTTCTTCTTCTTCTTCTTCTTCTTCTTCTTCTTCTTTTTCTTCTTCGATGGCACTACAGTCCAATGCGGACCTTCGCCTCTTTAATGGCCCTCTCCCAGTACGCTCTGTTTTTTTTTCTTTTGCTCTTCTTTCCAATTTTTTAATTTGCATCTGTTAACATTTCTTTTTTACACAGATCCACCATCTATTTTTGTCGTCCACTTAGTAGACTTCCCTGGAGATTATTATTAAATACCTGACTTATTTCTTTGCCGATTACATGGCATTAAATGCAGAAATAATATCAATGAGTCCTTAAACTCGATTTTCGATCAAGTGTCCAGGTTCACCTGCACTAAATGTCCTCAAGTATTTCGCGCACAGGTTGTCCCAGATCCGATGTGGATGTTGGGAAGAAGATGGAAACCCCTGCTCCTGCAGGAAATTGAAATCCGCTTGTCCAGTCATTAAGTAGCAACCACACAATTCATCTGTACTGGCTCTTCAGTTGCAGTTCAACCGAGATATCAAACTCCTTGTTCTTCTGTTAACCGTCAAATGCGGGAAGGCGTAATAAAACGTTCGGTCAGAAAAAACAGCTACATATCGCACACTTCCTAAATGATTCTGATTAAATCAGGCGAATTCTTCGCCAAGAGATTATCACCTGTTTCAGGCGCTGAAGCAAAATCTTGGCGGTTACAAATTTAAAGTCGATCTCAATGTGGAAACAGTTGTGACGCGATCGCTGACATCATAGGAGAATGATTTCTGTGAATTTGACTTTCATTTGGCCGTGCATCGTAATATTATTTCTATAGTAAAACCAACTAGACGCACCAATGTATCGACTTTATTTTGTTTTGGAATGACATTGTACATGTTTCGGACGGTCTTTCCGTCCATCATCAAGAGTTCAAGACTGTACATACAGCAACAGGCATTTGTCAAACATACTGCTGTCCGCTTGCTAGCAAGCAGTCAGCAGTAACTGCTTTACAAATGCCTGTTGCAGTATATACAGTCTTGAACTCTTGATGATGGACGGAAAGACCGTCCGAAACATGTACAGTGTCATTCCAAAATAAAATAAAGTTGATAGAGTCCAGTTGAAATGTGATGGCACACAGTGACGCACGCGAGGGGAAGTGAAGGGGAAACTGGCGAATGGAGTGGGTAGCCAGTACTCTTCGCAATACTTGGAACATGGTGTATCCAGCATTACTGCCGCTGATGCGCACACCTCAGCTGCCAGTAGTCGACTGAACTGAAGTCCCCGCCAATTTAAAGGGACTCGTCCGTTCCGCCGAGAGACGAAATCTGGTTCTGCGCGTTTGCCATCACGTTTCAAATGCAGTCTACCTTGGTGCATCTAGTTGGTTTTACTATAGAAATAATGATTTCTTTCTACATAAAATGCAAACATTTCGTACGTGTGACAGTTTGCATGGATACTGTGGCAAAATCTAACGAGGTAACAGCAAAACCGAACATCCACTTTTCGTAATAAAACAGAAAACAAGTAACTCAAAACATGCTTCTTGCAAACTAACTTTCCGAACGACTTCCTTAGTTTATAAATGCGTCATTTATTTGCAACATTAAAGATCTGTGATTTTAAATCAAAGAGTGTATTTTTAGATTGCATGTACCGCAAAACGTATTTCTTCGCTGCATTAGCCGCTTGGTTGTCAAATAAGAGGAATTTTCGGACAGAAGGCATACGCCCAAATTTGCGAAGGAATATACTGATAAACTCAAATACAAATCAGTAGCATGTTTACCGTTCAGAAACCTATTACGTTCGCACAGATTCTGCAAGTCGCTCTTGAAAGAGCAACCTGTTGTAACCCACCGATACACAATTTCACAGGAAACAGTAAGCAATTTGACCGAACCGCAACAGACTAGCAATTCGGCATGTGATGTTTTTATGAAAATACAAGGAGAAGCAATTGTTCGGTGGAAAAAAAAAACATTTTGACAAAGTATGTGTTCGTAACCCAATTCTATTAATGCGGATATCTCAGTTTGAGGAAATGTGTGGGTTACCACAATCTGTCACTTTACGAGCGGCATGTTAATTTTCTCAGGTACAGTATCAAAGTTGCCGTCTTTGTAACTGTCGACTGATAAAAATCATTTGATACAAATACTGCGGCTATGTTGACGGTCTATGATTTCACCTAGCTATTTCCGATTGTTAATTAATTATCACATCGGAAGCTAATAACAAATTTTGTATAGCAGTCATTTTGTTATTTTACATTCTACAAAAACATTTGTATACCCACGCTCTAGAGAAGCGGAACTAACTGTTTACAAGTTCGCGTTCTGCCATGTCGATATAGCTGAGTGTCGTAAATTAGAAAACACAGCCTTTGGTCTTGTGTGAACAGCGTAAAGTTCATATCCACCTCCGCAAAAATCAGTCAGTTAGTTCTAAAGCTGCAATAGTTAAATACGCGCGTGCGCACGCCCCCACACACTGCATTATAATCTTGTAACTCCGATTTTTTTTTTCCTCTTTAGGGAGGAAAGTAGACTAAAATTAACATAATTACCGAAGGACGGACAGCGCCGTTCTAACAAACATTTAGATGTTATCACAGTAGCACTACAGCGTAGGCAACGAAAATTGTGTGAATGCAACCGCTGCTAACGGATTTCTTATTGCACATAATTATCTCATTCAGGTTTCGGGAGATAGAAAAATGCTTTGCTGGATGAATAGAAGCATTACTTTATTCTCCCTCTTTTCGTGTCAGTACATTGATATTCGGAACAAGTCATAAGCACGCGAACGGTTAATGTAACACGTCACAACTTGCAGTAATCAACTTGTGAAACAGTCTCAGACAATCGCAACCAAAGCTGAATAACATGTAATGTCAAACGGACATATCTCGTAACTCTATCATTAATATTATGTTATCATAAAGTTCAAAGTTCAAAAAGGAAATAATGTTCAGTATTCAAAACGCAGGCGTCATGGCAGCATATCTGTAATCTAGGAAATGTAGACATTATAACGCTACATTTTTATTAATTCTATTTCGCTTCGTAATCGTCAGAGGAATTTCTAAGACTTTTCAAAAGTGAAGGTAATGGCTACGTTTTAACTCGACTTCCAACGATGATCTGTCCATCCGAATAACCGATACCAAACGTAACATTATTTAACAGAATGCAATATTTGTAACGCAGACCGCCACTGTGTCGCCAGGCATAAAGAAACTAAGCACGCTACAGCAGCTTCGGCCTATGTACGGACAGAAAATATTTTGTTCTAGGCCTATAAAAGAAGGTAAAAGAATCAGAAATCACAATAAACTAAACGCTGCACTGGTCAGTTTATTCACGTTAAAGATAACTGTCGACGTACATTTCAGTATTCTGGTACTGTAAGGACAGGTGCAGTTATTGGGTGTGCAAATCACTTGTAATAAAATACCAAAGTTTTATAAAAATCTGACAAATTGTAGGCCTATTATGAGGCCTCCATTTAAAATTGTTGTTCAATTTTTAACACGCTGAAATGAAGAAACTGATTTCTTGTACATCAGACCGTGTAAGAACAATTAGTACAAACAAAAATACTCTGCTGAGAAAGAATTATGATTGAACTAAGACATGTCTTTTCTTTAGAGTGTTCTGTTATGTAGTGCAAGTGGTAATGCAATTAAATTTATAATGATTGTTTACTCTGAACGTTAATTACTAGAATAGCTTTTTGCGCTTAACAACATCGACCAATGCGTGTTGCACAAAATTATTTACAAAAAAAAAGGATGTTTTAAGACAGTAGGCAGAACTTCGTGGACGGTAGGATGAAGCACAGCCGGATTCCAAAACGCCCCTTTTTATTAAAGATTAGACGAGACAAAATTAAAAAAAAAAGATTCTGTGTGTTTGTGTGTTTGCGTGCGTATACGTCATACGTGTACGCATCACTTTATTGATACCACAGTTTGACCCAATGCTGAGAAGACTGATTTACTGTAAACTCTCTGGACTTACTATATTCCGGAGGTGCCTGCTTCGAGTCTTTTCCTTGACAGTAACTATCCTAATTGCATATTTTCGTGATTTTTTCCACCCGGTCGACGTAATCGCGGGGATATACCTCAATTAGGTCACGATCGCTTGCTTCCACTCCATATCAATTAATCAATTACTATTCACCTACCATTCGACTTTATACCGCCTGACATACAAGCAGAGTCGCGAAGTGAGCGACCAACAATCCTAAATACATAAACAAAACAAGATTCTATTGTAAGTACACATGGAATAGTTGTATCAAAGGATATGCTTTCTGGTTCCTGCTAAGTTCTCATTCCCTTTCGCGTTGGTAACACCGATTTGAATTGCACCCAGTTCTTTATTTTCGAAGAGCGCGAGAGATATTTACGTAAATGCTTACCCTGTAGTATGAACACACAGGATAACCTAAAATAACACACACAAAAACAAGTACGTACAGTTATGAACACGTATAAACATTCTCAACTTATTGCAAGTTACAAAGATCCACGTTGGCGGTAATTCATAGCGCCGTCACCCGTGATGCAATCACATGTACAAACAAGAGAAGTGATGTAATGATGTAACTTCATCTGGTGTGTAATTACTACTCCAGCAGCAAGCACGTCTCTCTCTCTCCGTCTCTCTCTCTCTCTCCCCCTCTCTGCTTTGTTGCCGGTGTCGGGATGAGCAGAGTTAATCGCTGCCTGTTGCGAACGCTGTAGCAGCAGCCTATGGAATTATGCTTACCTGCTCCCCTGTGCTGATAACACACACCTAACAATACCACACCGGAATACCAACTAGTATGTGTGATCAATACTGACACTGTTCAATTGAAATTGATAGCACTTCTTGCGGAAGGAAGATGTGCCGGAAACACAGAAGACCAGACGAACAATCTGGGACATCCTGTGTGTGTTTTAGTACACTTTCGAACTGCCGTTAATCACAGCTTACACGTAATCTAACTTGAACAGCATCTTAATTTGTTCCAGCATTTGAGCGGTAATATAGCAACGGGTGCCTGCAGGGCATACACGTAGCGAGATGCGATGCAAGAACATCCGTGTGATATGCCCCTGTATCTGCTGCTAGGAATGCACTGAGTTTTAAAATAGATCTCATACAAAAACAACAGTTGACCCTCTCGAGTACAGTTCCATGTCGGTTACAAGTGCTGACAAACTAATACAACCTTCTTTCACTTTATATTTTGTAAACATTCTCAATATACAGCATATCTGTATACATTTCACCAAATGTTACAAGCATAGGATAAACTGCTTGCACGTCAGAAATAAGGAATTCATCCAGATGTTAATCGGTAACGTCAAAGAATGGGCTTCTTGGCAGAACAAGGTGCAAAGAAACGGGTTACACTCCCAGAGTATGTTTAAATGTCTGACAGAGGATAAAGATATTTGCGTCTAAGACAACGTGTAACTATAAATTGGAAATGTTTGAGAGGCTCTGGCAGGGTATGTTAAGTATTTAAACAAAGGGGAGTCGAAGTTTCTTCAACAGCGGACAACCGGTGCTGGGGTTATTGTGAATATTTGATAAAAGTAATGAGAGATGGCATACTGCGGAAACATCTTCCAACAGAAGCCCTAAGAGGCGCATCATAAATACGCCCCATCTCAGCGTCTTCTCAAGACACCAGTAAGCTTCAATGTGAGATGTTGCTACTGCCAGGTGTAGCCCCTGTGGCGAGCACCAGCCGTCAAATTCGTAAAACAAAAGCTTTACATTAAATTTAAAAATCTCAAAAATTTACATCTTGTTTATTTTAGCGATGTTTTAGCAGCTTCGTATAATTGGTAGATGGAAAATTAGGGGCAGAATCTCAAATAATCTGGAAACACAGATGTTACAAAATCCAGTCTCTTAATAAAGACAAAGGTGGGTCTTGCTTTTGGTAGTTTCATTATGTAAACTTCGTGAGTTTATTGAAATTAAATGTTGGCCCTTTCTCTTATGATGGAGTTGACGGACACGAGAAGATAGTGGTGAAGTGGAAGGAGAACCATTTTCTGGAAGTTGTGTGTGAACTAAAATCCCGTACAGCCAGTACGAAGTACATGTACAGAGCTGAATTTTTGGATGATTCAAATGGAAAGTCGGATTGTTAATTGTATGTTATTTACTCAAATATCTCCCACCTGTGAAAGTTCACATTAATTACATCTTTATGTACAATCTCGTGGCTACACACACAATTTAAATAATTAAAGGAAAGTGAATTATATTCATGACGTTATAACGATCGGTACCAACAATTAAAAAAATGTTGGAAGACCTGCAGTTTTAATAAGCACATCAGTTACCATTGTCATAAAAGAAATAGGGCGAGAAACGTAGCCTCTACAACCGGTAACAAAATTCGCGTCATTTTAAGTCTATCTTGATTTCAAGGCTTTCTGGGATGCAGACTGGCTATAATTTAATCCTTGAAATTAAGAGTAAGAGATCTTTGAAAACACAAGATACAGACGGTGTAACAATACTTATCGGTGCAGTGCCGCACTGTAACACTCTCGTACCTGCAGTGCTTGCCATCCGTAATCACAGTACAAGACTCGCTTATTTGGAGAGAGACAGAAAGTACCTTAACGACGGTGTCATTTTCCAAGACTGTACAGCGTCGGTGGTTGGTGAACTGCGGAGCAAGGAGCGTTGACAAATGACAGTGACAAGGCAAAGTCGAAGTACTCGGAGAGATACTGTCCCAGTGCCACTTCGTCCACCCCAAATCCCAGTGGATTCGCCTGAGATCGAACTCGCCCAAGAAGTGAAACAACCAATGCCTATTTAGAACGCCCTACTCTTTATTTTTACTACATTATAATCCTAGTAGTTTCTAGCATTAAAACACTAAATTATGTTAAATTATGGATGCCTTGAAACACTCACAGAACACCTTTTACCACGATCAGTCTTCCACTGGTGTCGACGGCTGAACAATTCTTCTTTTACATTTTTTACATTTATTTACAACAGCGTCTATTTGCGATCCTCACTGACCTTCTTCATTGGCTGTTAAATAAATATAAAGCGTGGATTAAAAATACGTGTCGCGTTAACACATACAAGCAGCGGACCTGTCCAAACCTCAGCCTGGTAATACTCGAAACACATAAAAGTGAAATCGTACAATCGCTTTACAAAATATAAGACTTCATTTCTGCTGAATTTTAAATAACTGAAACGCTGTGCACATCACTAACCACTCCTGCTGCGGATACAATGAAGTCAGACAGCCAGTAAATTTACTGAAAATATCAACAAGCCACGCAGTCTAACGTCCCTTTCTTTGTGAAATCGCAATGAAGGGTAAGAAACACGAAAGTGTGCTAGTCGTTTCTGGCCCTCTGAGATACAGCCGTGAAGCGGGTCAATAATCATTTATCTTTTCAAGGAAATTAATTTCTTATAAAGTAAGTTTGTAGTTCAGAGTGACGTAATGTTACTACAGGCGAATCTTCTACTCCAGGACACTACGTTATTTATATCCAGTACACACTGTGGGATGAATTGACAAATACAGTTCTTTAAAAACGTATGTAGTTAAATACCCACTTGGGAAAAAAACTAACACCCCTTTTCGATATGCCGCACTTCATTAAAATGTGACATAGAAAATAACGCGCTTGAGAATGTCGCACTATTGTTCTTACAAGATTTGCCTTGCAACGAAATTCGTATCAATATAATCAATACAGATGCTTCGGTATTGAGACAAATACGAGTGTCGGGGCTAGTGCAGAGCCTGCACTGCTGACTGCAAGATTCGTAAATACCGAAACAGCTGAAAATGACTAATTTAACGTAACGATATCATTCAGTGCGTAATTACATGCTACCTTGTGGTCAATGAGCAGTAGTTGGGGTTCCAGGTACTGCATGTAGTGTGTAGCCAATGGCTGGGCAGCTACAGATGAACGTCCTAATTAGTTAACCGCTGTGAGTACAGAGAATTGATCCCGGCTGCAGGCTTACCCCATCCACAAGGCGTCACCCTGGAACTTCTGGCCGTTTTGCCTTCAGGCTCCCAGAACGAATATTGGCCCTGCTATAGTCGTCATATTCCTGAGTTTAAGCAGTAAGAAAGGAAGATAAAATCAAACTTACTGTACTATTGTAGTTAGCAGACAAATTCACACACCTGCAGTTGTTTAACGAATACGGGACGTGGTTATTATCACCCGCAAAGATTTGGAAATTTCCTCAAGTATCACCAGTACTGATGGTTAAAATTTCATCTCGCACCGGTCGCCCCTTCTATATTTTTCGTCGAAATCCCTTATATATTTCACCCTTCGCTTTACATTGACGTAATAGACAGGCTTCGAATATTCTACTCAAAGGCATTCTTTCCAAATGTTGCAGCCATTATTTCAGTATGTTTCACGAAGAAATTCGCGTTTTCCGCCCATTCTTCTCTCTAACATCTTCATGAAGACTGTGTTCTATTTTTCAGAATTCTGTACCCTCTCTGCTACAGGATATTTCTAACTCCTTTCTCTCTCATGATTTATTCTCTTACAAACAGCCAACTTTGAAGTTTGTGTCACCGTGCATCTCTGATACAATAGTATCAACAACCAACTAGATGCAATAATAGCAGTTTATTAGTATATTCAATCAGCTCAACATGTTTTCGGGAGATAATTTCGCCTCAAACCTCTCACAAGCAGGCAACTTCTTCGGTGCATTATACCACAAGCTGTAAACACAGTCTAGTACTACTGAAGATGGACGAAATTATCGCCCGAAAATATGTTGAGCTGATTGAATTTACTAATAAATTGCTATTGTTACATCAAGTTGGTTATTTATATCGTACTATTGACAACCAATTGTCGGACACATATAAAAGATATTTCTCTCTAAAATTCCGGAGGTTTAATTTTAGATTTTCTTACCAGTTTGCATTTTAAGTTGCACAGGGAAGATCATAGTAGGCAGAGAGCTAGAATTCTGGAGAGAAATATCACAGGAATGTCTAGAAACACGGCAAGTAATAAATGTAGCAGTCAATGTGAAAGTACAGATGAATTTTCCTCAGATCAACAATAAATACACTCAGAGTACGATGCACAAACAACGAGAAAGTAAACTGCTGAGTGTATGAAGAAGAGTATATGTGACAAATTGCTACAAATAATCAAAATAATCGCAGCATATGTTAACTTTTTGAAGTGATTCATTAAATTTGGAACCTACTTTTGCCTTATATATCGCATGATACTCGGATGCCAAATGCCGTACTGTGGTAAAGGTAAAGTGATCCCGTTACAGGCCCGGTGTGGCCCAGAGGTTGGGCAGAGGTATAGCTCTACTCTTCCATGACCGTGGCAGTAGAAGGGGTGAGTGTTCAGCAGCACTACCCGGCCGCACTTTAACCCCGGGAAAGACCCGGTACCCATTTTACAGGAGGCTGGGTGGGCTCCAGGGCCGGTCTAGGCAGGCGGAAAATCTCTCCCCACCGGGATTCGATCCCGGAACTTCCAGTCCGTAGTCAGTCGCTATACCGACTGAACTACCCGGCCCACGCCGTACTGTGGAGTTTAATAAAATATTGCGCAATATAGGGAATCCAGTAAAGGAAATGGCTTCATAAACAACTGGCAGTGCCAGCATGTGATCAGCCAAATTCTGCGGTGGTTTCACAGCTAAACCACTAACCCCGACGTTTATTAAAAGTTGTTGATACATCAATGCAAAAACAGAGGGCAGAAATGATCTATAAACAGGACAAACCATGATAATGGTCGAGCTACTCAAGCTCACACTGAGCTTCGTTAGATTTTCATAACTACTTTTCGATATGATCTCTAAGAGAGTTGGTCTTTTATTAATTGTGTCTTAGAATCGTAACGAATATTTGTGGACGTCACGAGCACACAGATCAACTGCGTTTGTTTTTAATTCCATGCCAATATTACGATTGTTTTTCAGCGCCTTGTCCTGAATTTTTGGGTGGAACAAAATTAGGGTCAGTCAATACAATAAGGTTTCATGTAGTTTCGGAAACCAGGGTGACTCCCGAGGAAAACAAAGCACAGTAATATGACTACAGAACAAGATAAATTGTTCTTAGGCGCATTCGGGAAAAGAGGAAACGAGAGTAATAACCTCGTCATGTGTATTCTTCTGTCTGTTTCTCGATCCGTCTGTCCGTCCTTCCAAAAGGAACAACTCGGCTCCAACTGGACGGATTTTCGTGGAATCTGATATTCGGATACTTTTCGAAAATCTGTCGGGAAACTTCACGTTTAATTAGAATGTGATATCAATAACTGGTACTTCACGTGAAGACCTGTGTACATTTATGATGATAACCATTAAGACCTATGTACATTTTGATAACATCTTCCTGAATTATTCTTAAAATGAGAAGTTTTTCAGACAAAAGTCGTTGAGAAAATCAAAACTCTCATTTTATACTAATTTTTCTGAAAACTGTGGCGTTTATGAGACAATGTGTAAAAATATGTTACAGCCAGACAGTCCAAAGATGAAAAAGTAACATGGTGCGTGCGAAGAGTGCCCTGCCCATCAGGGCACTCTTCGCAACATAACATTACACAACATGGCATGCTGCCACAATACCCAACTGGTACAGCGAAATTAATGTGGCTTTTTATAGTGTGACTTTAGCAAGGACGATATGGCTCCCTGATGATGGTCCTAGGACCGAAACGTGTCAGAGCGTTTTTAATATTTTAATGTGTTAATTTTATATATGTGAAGTGGTTGGTATGGTAATTGAGTTGCTCAACAACATGCATGGTGTAACAACGAAAAAAAAACTCAGAATATGTTATATTTTTTGCTTTTCCACTGCAACAATTGTAGCGATATCGCACGTCAATGTTACGTTATACGTACATTGACTTTCTTTTTTGAAATCTAATTCCAGATTCACATGCAGACGTCTCATACACAAGTCCACACATCGTACGTGAAATCCGAGAATTTTCGTAACACTGCTTCTAAACCTTCGTGTTAGGCGACAAAAGTAAAATAAAAAATATTTGCTCTGCTTTATAAAATAACACGCGGTGGAGATCTATGAGAAGCAGGTATATATATATATATATATATATATATATATATAGCTGCTTACTTTATTAACCTCAGCACTAGATGCAGATCGGCGGTCAGTCTACGTCAACGGTCAATTTTTCCCTGGATAAATTTTCCCATATACGTACTGGTTAAATGGCTGAATGGGTCACAGTTTCGGTTTTGACACTATATATAGAAATAAGTCGGTGCCCCTGTTTGGGATCGAACTCCAAACCTTTTATTTTTCCAGTCCGAAGCCTAGTCAATATATTGTGCTCTACAGTACACTGTCAAAAACGTAAACGAAATTATAAATTAATAATTAATTAAAAAACAGGTTGACATTTCGAGTAAGGACTCCGAGACAAATTTATTTTACGATTGAAATGAGGCGTGCTTTCGAACAGGGAAGAGAGGAGAAACGAGAGCTTATTGTATAATCAGGAGAGCTCTAGTTAGAATGGGAAACAAAGAAGGCATAAGAGCAGATGGCACAAAATTACGTACAGCTTAATTTAAAAGTATCAGCATGGGGGAAGTAATGAAAAGGTTTTGAAATGAAAGTATGTGGTGGAGTGTAGAACATATATTTTATACTCGCTTGTTATAAAGACAACGGGATGTAACACTCTTGCAAGGCTGATAATGAAGGAAACAATAATTCATCACTCATGGATATAAGGAAAGAAAAAACGAGAGTGAATTTACGAGTTTTGAGTTTCCACAGCGGTGTAATCAACCATTTCTTTCTTCCAGGACGTGCTGCCGCATTACTAGGTACTTAAAAGGTAAAGGTAAAGCAATCCCTTTGCAGGCCTGACCAGTCCCTGAGGGTTACAGCAGGTTGAGGCTCCCAGATTTCAAGACAGTCGGCACATAAACGTGGTAAGGTTGTCAGCCCTACGCACCGGCCGCCTTTACTCGCCACGAATTATTCTTAATACTCATTTTTGTTAGAGGCTGAGTCAACCCCACGGCCATAGTGCGGGCGGAAAATTAAAAATTCCAATGAAACCATCGGGAATCGAAATCGCGACCTTCCGGCTCGCAGCGCAGTGCCTCAACCAACTGCGCCACCGCGTGTCCCTATTACTAGGTACTTACTTCAAGAAAATTCTAAGTAATTGTCGCCTTCATCTTCACCTACTCAAGGTCCACGAACAAAAATGACCCCAACCCTCACTTGAGAATTTAGTTACTAATGATACAGTTCGCATAATGAGGAGAAAATGAACCTTTTCAAAAGAAGAGGATTAGTAATGCTTCAATGTAATCAGGTTATGAAGTAACTCCTCGTTCACATTGCAAGTTAAGTCAATAACAAGCACGCAGTTATAATGACCTCACGAAGACAAAACAACACAGGCCAAACTAATCCTAGAACACTAAGCTTAACCTAACTGATATTTAAGTAGTAAAAACACTACAAAACTTTGATTCTTGAAAATGGGACCGACAGACTGTCCCGAAACTCCAAGGCTGCATAACGTCCTAGAGGAACGAAGGCCACATTATGTGTTCATTACAAAGGCCAACTTATTACTCTTATTGAGGGAAATATTGTTTAAATTTAGCTGTGGCCAATAACATTAAAATTTAAAAAAGAAACTAATAATCTGTCAGACCGATGGCTACCATTCTCCTGAGCACAAAAGCACAGACAACTGAAAAGCATCGTACATCAAAATAGGTCTGCACTGAAATGAACCTTTGCCATCACAGTACTAACACAGGAAGACTATTGTTTGACATCGCGTTAAAAAGGACTAAATGCAGACAGGTACTAGAAAAATATGTTGATATATAATTTTTTATATTTTTCGCTATTGTTTCGGTGAATATCGCACAGAGAGAGAGAGAGAGAGAGGCAGAGCTAAATTCAATCCTATTTCACTCCTAGCAGCAACAGATGGGTACATTAAAACAGCTTTTCCATTGACCTGATTACTCGATGACACAAACTGCAAGGAAAGTTAACAGTTACATTGATTATTTTAAAAACCTGCTAACCCATACACTAGGTTAAGTATCGGTAGTAAGGCCGAAAGAACACAGCATTATGTGACCAGAGTGCTGGAAGGTTGGCTTTGGCATTCCATCAACGGGAAATGGAGCCAATTTCACAGAAAAACCAACACCATAAGCTTAAACACAACGCTAAGGTTTTACCTCATTATTTCATCCAATTTTCTTTACGTTTCTACCTCCATTTTCTCGTTTTTTCTTACATTTTCTGCTCGTCGCTTTCGCTTTTCAGTCTAGCCAAGAACCTCCAAGAGAGGGATCAAAGAATTATCCAGTATGTTTTGTCTTCAACACACGTAAGACAGTTGCATATAACATCCGCTGCGTATAACCAGCTATACTCCAAGCACCAAATGATGTTTACGTAAAGCTCCTATGTTTTGGTGAAGGCAAGCACAGACCAAAGAGAGAAAATAAACGGCTTAACTGGAATGACGAAATGGTTCATACGACTGAACACCAGAAACACAAAATTTCTGATTCGCTTAAGAACAAATGTACTTATGTTGTCTCTCACGAGCACCCAAGTTTGGTCACGACACCATTTATTCATGTGCTAATGGTCTTGCACGCCAAGAATAAGCCCTTCCTATGGCAAATCACACCCTCCCTGAAAAGTACAGTGCTACTTCAGTACCACGCTCTATTTTGTAATACTGACAACTCACTGCCCTCAATTCACGACGATTCTTAGGCGCGCGTTTCCATAGTGTTAAAAAAATCGTGGCATTAAAATCCTACCACATAACCGAAAACACATTTCATTACATTATGGAAATATCGCGCATAAATCAATTGCTACAGCTTCACATCTGTAGCCCAAATAGATATTTTCTTACAACGCATCATATTCAGTGTATATTCAGTGTATACAGGGTGTATCTGAATGCTTGGACAAATTTCAAGTGTGAGTTCCTCACATAAACCCTTTAAACGCCGAATTAAATCCCATCTACCATTTTCTGGCATTATTAGGAATTCACCATATTCTCCACGTTAGCGGGATAAGGGTTAATACAAAGAAAGAAGTTCGTATAAACATACTTACGAAAATCGGTGATTTTTAGGGTTTAATTGAAATATTATATTAAAAATATATACCTTGATTGGGTAATATTTTACTCACAACTGGTATAATACATTCATAGTGCACGTTTCAAATTTCATGATTGTTGATTTCGTATCGTTGGTCATGTCACAATTCACAACAAATGCTCAAAATATCATCCACCTGAATCAATGTACACGTGAACACTTTTGAATATGGACGGTCGCACCCTATCAAATGTTCCGGCGCGGTCATTAATGCTTTGACAGGCATCAAAAATGCGTTGACAAGGGTCCCTTCGTTCTATATTGGCGGTGAAAACACCATCGTATTTAAGTGTCTCCGCAGATAAAATTCTACAGTAATGAGGTAGGACGAACGTGGGGGCTGTACCTCTGAAACTAACTGTTTGCGAACATAAACGGTTGTGAAAATATTTTATGGTTTTAATGGGGAAAACCCAATCCTGAGGTTTGTCCAACCATATTAGATACATTCTACGTAGGTAAAACGTAAGCAACATTCCGTGTTACACCTTAACTCAGAAGTGTTTCGGTCCTTATACAAGAATGATCAAGGCGTCACTACTTATCATGTTATTTTGAACTGCCCGACAGTGATTCTATGATAACTGAAACAAGTCGGAGTTAAGCTTGCACATGGGCTATTAGGTACACTTTACGTGATATATGATGTTGGTTAAATAACAAACAGATACTTTGTTATTTCTACAAAGCCAGCCCCACGTGTTTGACTGTCCTTACTCGTCAGGTACTGAAGAACCGAATGACAGAAGAGGAAAGAACGAAGGTACGAAGGAGGCCCAAGGAGAAATATGATTGTTCCATGATCTGGGAAATCCTGGTGAGTTATAAAAGTTGTTCGAAGAAATAGCAGGGGAACCGTGTACTGGAGAAATCCTGAAGTTCTGTAGGGTTGTCAACTAAGAATTAGCTCAATTGTTATGGACAGTCCAGCTAGCATTAAAGAAAAAAGTGGGAATGTAGCTAAAGAGCAGTTCCCAGTAATAGTGTGGAAAGTTTCAGAAAAAACTCAGCTTCGATGTGCATAGCAGTAAAATTTCAATTGCATGAGGTAGTTGGAAGAAAACGTGGAAGAATTATTTGAATGGATTTTATACATATTTGACTTAGATAAATGTATGATAAAAGGATGGTGCCATTATTAAATTATTGTATTATTTTATACAAATAAACTCAATAACGCAGAACATATATACTTCTAGCTGTAAACAGGGAGGTAAAAGTATCAACGTTCATAGTTTTGTGTTGGTAAGAGGGACGCGTAAAATTATGTACTAAATTTTACAATCATGCTAATGAATTATTAATGAACTCTGCGAATATGTCATTTTATTAAAAATATTAACAGAATATGTACAATATGCAAGGAAAATGACTAAATGCCACAGAGAAGATAAAGCAGTAAGTGATTATATATAATAACATTCGAAATTATATTTGGTTTACGAGGCTTGCGTGGTTGTTTTTAATATTGGTAATTATGGGCGGTATACTGAGGTGCATAGTTTAAAAATACCGTTTGTATATCCCGGTCTAAGGGCTGAGTAATGCAAAAGACCTGGCATTATGGGACGCAGCTTTCTCTACAATTTGAATCAACTAAAGATATTTGATCCGATTAGTAATATAACACACGGCACATTTCAGTTTGGAAATGTGATTTCAATCGTGGAGTTTAGAGACGGTTATCAAAGGTTGCTAAGCGCTTCGTTCTTGTACGAATAGTGACGTACACGCAAGTACGCCCGTACATACCAAAGTCATAACTTCTGCAAGACATAATATTTGTGGAGCGCCACTAAAATAAAGCTGTCAGCGTTCTGAGTCATGATATATGTTTACAATCTGCAACAATCCCAAAGCACCGAATTTTCGGGTAATCGATAAAACCTCTTGGGAGCTTCACAACATTACTTCTATCACTAGACGATATCCAAGGTAACAAAGGGAAACAAAACTCATTCCTGCAACAGGATTATAAACCACTATCCTAGTATGGGAGACATGTAAGGCGGTGTGCGCCTCAAACCTGACGATAACTTACCTGCGTCAATTTTCCATCAAAAATCGAAATGGTGTCATAAATCGGATACATCATTGCTTTAGGCGGTAACAAAGTTCCGTTCAATATGAATAGGTTTCATAAAGCTCTCCTGCCCTCAGTAGGGTACATTCGAACACTTAACTCGCATCGAAGTGCTTAAAGGGAAGGAATCGCTAAATAACTGGATGGAGCAAATGCTGATACTTACCCAGAATGTTCAGAAGTTCCTCGCCTTTTATGGAAACCACAGATTTCTTTTACCTTGTTCAAAAGCCCCCACAAATGATCCCTAAACTAACCAGGTGAACTCAGTCCACACTAACCAGGTGAACTCAGTCCACACTAACCAAGTCACTTCTTTAAAATCCGTTTTAATAGTACACTTAGACCCAGGCTTTTCAAGCGATCTGTCCCGTTCAGGTTTTCCTACCAAAGAGGAATTGTTAAATGTTCAGATATATGTAATTGTTGTTTCTGTCCCTTAAAATTGTCTTGAATTACTTCCAACGGTATTTATTATCAGCGCCTGATTTGTGCACCATATTGATACGTTTCACATTTCCTTCTTTTACACCTCCTTAGCCGCGCGCAAAGAACAAACAGTGTGCAATAACTGTCATCGGATTATTCCTTTCTACATATAGAGGACGCCATGTGTGTGTGTGTGTGTGTGTGTGTGTGTGTGTGTGCGCGCGCGTGTTCTGTGAAATCACACACTTATCGCATCGTACAACTAACAAGTAAAAATTTCTGTACGGAAAACTGCCATATATCTTACGTCGAAGTCATCGCGTATTTATAATAAGCAAGCGACTCAATTTGGTTCGCTTCTTCAAGAGTGTGTGTTCGGCCTCATATTGATAAACTTGGTTACTTGGCGGTGGGTCGAGAGGACATCCCTACGTACTGCGGCCACTAACAGGCCTATTGTGCAGCCGCAAACCCTATGATGGAATGAATGCAAATGGAACACTGGTAGAAAGATAATTTATGAAAATCAAGTCAAAATACTCGGAGAAAAGCCTGTCCCAGTGCCGCTGCTTCCAGCACAAACGTGTAGGCATGAGGACGGACTGGAAGAAGTCTGAAGCATTTCTTTTGTGTGTGTTACCATAGAAGGACTTACTCTGAATTCAATCTAATGTGCTGAATTGCAGATTTATTAAAACACGAGACAAGTTAAATCGACAGTATATTTTTCTTGTCATTCCACCAAGGGTATTTTGTGTTGGAGGGTAACTTCACAAGACTTAATAAATGCATAATTGTTTTGCAAATTTTGTAATTTAAAAGCGATGTACGAATTACGGGAACTGCTAAAAATTCCATGAATACAGACCAAATGTAAAGAGAAATTTCGAATTCATTTTAAAAGAAGTCTTAATTTTATGTCTCACTCCAAACTCTGCATTTACGAGTGCTTTATTCGGTGGAGTCAACACTAGAATTGCCCTCTTGCTGTCTATGATAATCCCAACGAAACGTCGCGGAAAATAAAACTTTCCGTTGCATATTTGTTATGTGTATAATGAACCAAAAAATGCACAATTGAAAAACCACTTATTGTACTGCTCCTTATAAATACTTATGTAACGTGGCAGGTACTGACTACGAGCTCCTTGAAAATGACGCAATAGCATCGAAGCATGTAGGGGCAGTGTAATAAAGAGTAGTGTAATAAATTGTTGATTATGCATTTGTTGGTTCATTATACAAATAATAATAAAGATGCACGGTACAAATGTTAAAATAATTATCATTACTTGGTTTTATCCAGTTTCATGTAATTTCCTGCCATTTAATATAACCACTCTCTCAACATTCTGTTATCCGCCACTAAGCACTTCATACTAAATGTAGTTACTTTTGCACTGTGTGTTAATACAAATATAAATAAGAACTACTGCCTACATTTCCCTCACGAAGTGAAATTCTCCGATTTCGCACACTAGGCTGCAAGCCTGCAAGTCTGCAATGTAACTATTCCTTCTCCAAAGTCGCATTTAACGTGAGAAATATGTGTGATTTCAGGCTTCCGCCGGAAAGTGGATGAGAGCTGCGTTCTCCTGGATTATTACGCAGCGAGTAGTGGGAATTTTTTACTGACGTTTTGGGGTATCATATCGGTCCCATCTTCAGGGGTCAAGTATCCCCCCCTCCAAAAAACCCCTGAAGATAAGACCAATACGATGCCCCAAAAGTCTGTAAAAAATAATTACTACTACTCGTTGTGTAATAACCCAGAAGAGCGCAGATTTCAACGTAACAAGTACTTTGCTACGTACCATGAAATTAAGTTTGTTCCGATCATTTTTTAAATATCGGTAACATTTCTGCAAAAAGGTGCATAATAAAACATGTGTATATGTTACGAATCCTTTTCACTTAAACACGGTATTTTATATTAGTTTCCAACGAGGTGAGTTAAAAAAGAAAAAGAGAAAGAAAATGGGGGCAAATTTAGTGTAAGTAAGAGTAAGAAGTGCATCACTGAAAAATTGTAACTACACAACACACATCTTCTCTCACATACACTTGGTTGGTTTCTACTTTGTTTTGAGAAATGCTGATATATGACACGGCATCAGAGAATAACAATTCCCAGTAACGATGTGCTTGGTCAGAAGATAGGACTGGTAAAATATGCGGAAGAAAGGCATTCAGTGTGACGACAGCTATAACAGCCTGGGGGGAGGGGGTTATAAATTATTGTAAAACACTAAGAAGGTGAGGGATTTATATGGTTTATTTTATTACGCTGTCAGCATTTCAACAATGGCTTCGATTATAAGATATATGGTATATAACGAATTGGATAAGGGCCGGAAACAATCAGTCGTGGCATGTGCCTTGGGAAACTGAAGAAAGCCACGATAACGTGTCAGGATATCCGCTGAACTGGAGGAGATTCGTAAGGGGAACCTCCTGAGTACATGTCTAGAGTAATACCTTTACATCGCACTGCTATAATATCGAAGATTAATGGAATTAGAATGTTGCTGGTAGCTCTCAGAAACAACTTGAATAATGCCATCAATTTATCAAGATATTCCGACTCGAGCAACAATCCCAACCGCAAAGTGGAACGTAGACCAGTATTTGTCTCTTAAATGGTTAAAGCTCAGCCATAAAACACAATCAGATCTCTTTAGCGACGTCTTATCTGAAGCCATAATTTTACCACACATTTAAAGTCTTCATGTAGAGTACACTCCTACAAAACTTGTCAACTTCAACCCATTTCTCATTACTTCTGATCAGCCCGGAACAACTAACCTAATCACCCTTCAAGGATCTTCAAGTAGTAGAAAACAATTTTTTATCAAATAAGATGTAATTTAAATGATTAAATAAAGTAGATGACCAACTAGATGCAACAGTAACAATTTACTGATCTTCAAATTAGCTCAACATGTTTCGAGCGATTCTTTGCCCATCCTCAGGAGCGCAAGACTGTGATTTACAGCATGCGGTATAATGTCCCCAGATTGTTGTCGGTCGGAGGCCTGGATTGCAACGGCACGGACTGTGTGTTCGGTGTGAAGGATGTTGCTCGACTCAGCATCCTTCACACCGAACACACAGTCCGTGCCGTTGCAATCCAGGCCTCCGACCGACAACAATCTGGGGACATTATACCACATGCTCTAAATCACAGTCTTGCGCTCCTGAGGATGGGCAAAGAATTGCCCGAAACATGTTGAGCTAATTTGAAGATCAGTAAATTGTTACTGTTGCATCTAGTTGGTCATCTACTTTATTTATGTCAACGATGCATGGTCAAACACGCATCAAGTAAACGATTAAGTATATAAAGACACAGTAACCTGCAGCTCTTTGTCACAAGACGGATTACCCATTTCGAGACATGAGCAGTATTGCACAAAAATGCCCATTATAACCACATCAACAAAGGAGACCAAATACTAAAATTATATTGACATTTATTCGTAAGTCACTTATTCGAATCTCGGCCAAAAATAGGCCAGGTGATAACAAGAAAGTTTACTTTTACATGGAAAATAAGATAAAATGTGAACATCATATTTCTGGGTAATGTCCTATATTTGCCTTGAATGTTAAGAAAAATTCAAGAAAATCTGAAACCAAGATATTGTGCGTTCCATCACAGACACTGCAGTGGTACCTCCAAAACATAAAACACGCCTTACTTTCTTGGGTTCGAATTGCTGGAAAAGAATATGTTCGATTCTGTGGTCTTCAGAAATATAGTAGCGAAGTTCAACAGACGTACCATCCCCCCCCCCCTCCTCCCCCCCCCCCCCCCCCCCAACAACCCCCCCCACCCCCCCCCCCCCAAACCCCCCACAAATTTTTTAAAACAAAAAAAATAGATCACATC
>Ga0136643_10003732_pt1 | contig 20655 bp, 12 predicted proteins | sample TergutLab28metaG_FD_96883 | JGI IMG/M metagenome (GOLD analysis project Ga0136643, IMG submission 96883) | Labiotermes labralis P1 segment gut microbial communities from Petit-Saut dam, French Guiana - Lab288 P1 (version 3) (version 3) | ecosystem: Host-associated > Arthropoda: Insects >...
AAACACAAAAGCTCCTCATTCATGCCATTTTTAATTCTGCTGCTAGTTCAACAGTTTGTACAACCAAAAAACCGCCCCCCCCCACTGGATAAATGTTATCTAAAAACTTAAGAGATTGACACTGACAAACACCAGTAATTCAGTCGGCCATCGAAACCGGAAGAGAAGTGCGAAAATATCGGGTCCGCATCAGCCGTGTCTGAATGCATACCAGCTGTCGAATCGGCAAGGCTGTAGCTTACCAGGGTCGTTAGAAAACCACAGTTTTTAAGTGACAGGTTAATAGCTAGGAGCATTAGACGTGTGAAGGAGGGGAAGGGGTGCCTACCCTGCGGTTATATGTAATTTGTGTTTGATTTTAAAAAGTATGTTATGAAAATCTTGTCAGTCTCTGAGCCGACATCTGTTTAGGTTACAGGGAAACACCTCGGCTTCTGCTGGATGGATTATCGTGAAAGATGATATTTGAGGATTTTTAAAAAATCTGCCTAGAAAATTGGAGTTTCATTAAGATCTGACTGAATAACAGGTACTCTATATGGAGGCCTATGTACATTTATGATATGTCACAATATTTGTCTTAGAATGAGAAATGTTTCAGACAAAACTTGTAAAGAAAATCAAAAGACATATTTTATATTCAGTAATTTTGTTTTTCAGAAATCATGCTGCTTTAAGATAATGTATAAAAATAAGGTAGAACCAGACAGGCCACAGATGATACAATATAGTGCAGAAAGATGCAATTTGCATGCTTCATAACTAAGGCAATATACATACACACCGCCAACTAATAATATTTCATATTTATTATTGCTCACAGCGGTACAAATTATTTTGTACCAGCACAGATATTTAGTAGCACAAAGGGAACCCATTGTTGCATATCCATAGTAACACTGAACCCTTTTACATTAATGGCTGCAACATCTACCCCAACAACAAAAGTGGAATATACTGTATTGTTGCATTTCTATGGCAATGATGATTAAGTGAACTCACCACAATGTAATATTGTATTACACTGTCTGTGTTGTTACTCACACAATAGGTCTGTCTATACAAATTTCTTTTGTGAAGAAGTTAATTTTTTTATTTCTAGTTATTTATCTGCATAATTTATATATTTTTAGAGTTTAATTTGTGCAATGAACAAAATGTTGAGTCCCCTTGCATAATTTATGCATAACTATTGCTTTCTTCATGTAGTTCAATAAACTTTTCTTGTAGAGTTCATGAAGGAGTCTGTTGCTTCTTGAACCACATTACAGCTCTTACTTCTGCCATCCCCTCTAGCTACATTTACTTCATTTTTGTGAGAGTCATATCAATGGAATGCCACCTCAGCCCATTGTCTTTGTACTTCAAAATTCCTGTGATCAGCAATACCAGCATGGTGTGACTGCTTACATATGAAGCGAATTCAACACTAGTGCCTTTCAGTTTATTCTCTTAATCTGTATTTTGCCAAAATGAATGCAGTTACTTAAGATAATTTTCATGCATTCTTTGCACAGATGTGTAAAACGAAAGTGTAACGTGTACATCATATTAGCTTATTTGTCTTATTCAAAACTACTTAAAAATTGTGGATGATATTTTGTATTGGTGGTCTGCTATAGAAAGGGTAGAGTAAATTTAATTTCACTTTGTATTAGTCCAGTATAATTCATATCTTACAGGAAGCTCAAATTTGGTTTCATTGTGTTCAGTAATGTGAAAGGTGAAAGTAAGTTTGTTCATGTCATTGCTTAAGCATACTGCCAGTGAAGACCAATGGAAGAGTTCCCACTTATTAACCTCTGTCATAAATAGAGCTGGGTGGTCAGCTTCACATATGGCTGCTTTTTGCTTGAGAAAGAGCTGTACCCATTTGGTTTGGAGGCTGGGTGGGCCCCACAGCCAGTCTGGATGTGGTGGCAGAGAGAAAATTGCCTCCCCTTAAATGTAGCGTATTAAAAATACTGACAGAACTATCACTGGTTTTAAAGCAGTTACAAGTGTAGTTTAAATGATATGTGATTAAAATGCATCTGAAATACTTTGTGATGTGCATCAGCTGGTGTTAACAAAACAAGTGCAAGTAAAGAATGAATAAACAAATGACTACTGAACACAACAAAATTTTTATAATATCAATATAGCTACATGTGTCAACCTTGCAAGGTCATCGTCATGTTAGTGTTAGAACATTTTCAGAAAAGAGTATAGAAATTGCATTTGCTGGAAATGAGATCTCGTAGCTTGCATGATAATGTCACAAATTTTGCAGTTCTGTTTTATACATTCAACAAATTTTTAAACAGATGAGAAGATAAAAAAGATAAAATATATAAGACTGTTGAAATTAAAGGTAGCAGTTGGCAGTGAGGTCTATGGGGTAGTCAAGTTGTATTGTACATGTCTTAATCTATGGTGTGTTGGGGACTGTGTTGTGTTCTACAACTGTATAAATGAGAAATGATTCATCACTGTGACTAGCTCAATGATTATGAAAAATTAATATCACATGGGACTTTTACATAGATGGCAGAGTATGTTGTTAAATTTCAGGTCACTTGAGCCATGGTATGTCTTATTCACACCTCAACTTGAGGCATACTGATGTTGATTTCAGGTTATGAAAACTCATACCTGTTGCTATTCCCTCAATTAAGAGTCATATTATAATACCACATCAAATATTATTTTGGTTTGGTAATTGTACTTTTATCATTGATTTGTATGCCCTTTGCATTTTCCCAACATATATGATATTTTTCAGCAGTGTCAAGGTGTCTTCCTTTATGTGTGGCAAATCTGTAATGTCTTCCATATGGACCAGAGAGTATTCGTAATTTATTAGGCGTTGGGCATAAGCAGAGTTGCTGTAATGGTTTTTACAGGCTAGGACATGTTCTGTATATCTTATTTGAAACTATCTCTCTGTTTGTCCAGTGTAAACATTGATCTAAAAGTTTTGTTGTATTTGATTGTCGTATGTTTATTCGTTCCTTATAGTATGACACACAATGAGATGTATAACTTTAAAAAAGTAAAAGTAATTTTAGGTGTTTGCATTGTGGTTACATATGATCAAAAAAATATGTTAAGAGCAATAGGAACGCAAACTACAAGACTCACGTAAGATAGAGTTGAGTACTCTATCCCAAATTTGAATATTCCTTTCCACTTTAGTTGAATAAAATGAATAATAATTTTGCAGGTATTTTCCAATCCAGAGGACATTGGTGCTTTCAAAGGGAAGGTGAAGTTTGATGACCCTGATGTTGAAAGAGTTAGAAGGTAACACTTTCTCATTAACGCTGTCTTACATGTATTAAGCTGAACAAGAAATGCCCTTTTTTTTTAATGGATTATGCATGCTTATTACAGTGTTATGAAAGCTCATTGTAGGCTTACACTTCACAGCAATTTCCAAGAGATGAATTTTGGTATTAAACCCCTGTCTCCACAAATACACCCCAGATCACATGTAGGAGTTGCTGACTGTTCACTCGATCTTAAGGTTTTGCCGCGTATTTTTTATTTTATTTTTTAAATTTTGAACAGTTGCTGCATTGATATGTATCTTACACAGACTGTTGATAGTATTCATTGATAAATGACAACTATAAATTATGTTACTACTACTACTACAACTAAAAAAGGTAAAGTGATACCTTTACAGGCCCGGTGTGGCCCAGAGGGTGGGTGGAGGTGTAGCTGTACTCTTCCATGACCGCGGCACTAGAGGGGGGTGAGTGGTCAGCAGCACGCCCTGGCCGCACTTTACCCCTGAGAAAGACCCGGTACCCATTTTACAGGAGGCTGGATGGGCCCCAGGGCTGGTCTGGACGGGCAGAAAATCTCGTCCCCACCGGGATTCGATCCCCGGACCGTCCAGCCCGTAGCTCAGTCGCTATACCGACTGAGCCACCCGGCCCACACCACCACCACTACCACTGCCACTACTACTACTACTGCTGCTACTGCAGCCTCTTCTTCTTCTTCTACTTCTTCTTCTCCTTCTCCTCCTCCTTCTCCTGTTGTTGTTGTTGTTGTTGTTGCATAAGTGAGAAACTATTAGCTTCTCAAAAAGAGCTGTATTATGTGGAGTTACTTGATGATGATGGAAGCCATGGTGGTGGTGGTGGTGGTGGTGGTGGTGGTGGTGGAAGAGGAGGGGCTGAGTGGTGCTCTTAATGATGATGATGATGATGATGTCATAGTAGTAGTAGTAGCAGCAGCAGCGGCGGCGGCGGCAGCGGCAGCGAGTAGTAGCAGCAGTAGCAGGGTATCTGTAGAGGTAGTATGTTTACTTGTTGACTCCAGCCTAGAAGCCATTAACAAATTTGGCGCAAGTAAAGGTTCATGCACAAATATTTGTTGGAGTGATTTGTTGGTTTATGTTTTACAAAAGTAACAAATATGCAACATCACTTGTGTTAAATTTATTTGCAGGGGCCACCTGAATGACTTGGAGAACATTCTTCCTTTCATCACAATAGCTCTCTTCTATACATTGACCAACCCAACAGCATTCGTGGCAGTCAACCTGTTTCGAGTCTACACAGTAGCCAGGATTTTGCACACATTTGTGTACACAGTTGTGGTTATGCCGCAGCCCTCAAGAGCCTTGGCATTCGCTGTGGGATATGCTATCAAAATCTACATGGCTGTCCAGGTGATACTCCACTTCCTGTGATGAGAACATCACTGCAAACTTCAGCTACACTGCAGAGTACATCATGATCAATTACTTGTCATCAGTACTGTAAACATTCTGACACTGAGTAGTGTGTAATTTGTTTCCTTCAGTCAGTTCTGTCAAGCCAGATGCAGAGAGAATGTGTCAAAACAGTCCATGCATGACCTCTTTCTTTCATATCCTTTCCCTGTTCACATTTTGTAATAGTCTTTACTGCTGTCTTCTGGTTGAAGTATTTAATACCCTGTGCTGGGCAAAAATGGAGAAAGTGAATACTTCAGTGATTCTTTATTGTTTGAATCACTTCAGAGAGAAGAGAAAGGTAGCTGTCAGTAAAGTGACTGACTGGATTAAAGGGGTTTTTACCATGGTCGGGGCTTTCAGTGGCCTGCTGATTTATGGGGTTGACTGCTTTTTATTACTTTTTTATAATGCAGCCCAAATTTATAATAATTAACAACCTGCAATTAGGAATTTTTCTCTGAACCACTACAGTTAGGCCATTTACGGCTCTCACCTTGTCCTGTCCAGTGTGTACAAGGTACCTTTCCCCAAGTATAAATTTGCCAAAGTATAGAACTGATTAGTCATGTCTGTCCAATGACAAGGTTAAGAATATGTGTGTCTTTGCCTTCAGGGCTTAGTGCTTGAGGGTGGGGAGATTTTCTAAGACAAACTTTAATTACTTAAAAGAGGGTCAGTATCACATTTAAATATAAAAACTGCTTAAGTTGAACACAGACTGCAAGAAGCATCTTTGCTACTAGAAAAGTTTATGTATGGTTATTCTGTGTATCATTTTATAAATTAGAAGAAGCTATAAATTTTGCTGTATTTTATAGGCAGCAGATGGGAGAGTAAGACCACTGATATAACTTGTAATCTCTGAGCAAGGTAATGAGAATCAAATCATGTATCTGTTTTTATTTGCATAGAAAGATTGTTTTTGTCACTAGCATCCATTGAAGTGATCTTTTGATGAAACATTCTCCATTTTTTCTCTTCAGTCACAAGCACTCTTGTAATTTTGTCAGCTTTTCTGCTACTGAGTTTTATATGTCATCTCTAATGCAGTCTCTGCATGTTGGGTTGTGAGTTTTTCCTGTGGTACTTCATTTAACCCTTTGATATAAAATCCCTCTGATCGCACTGTGGCCCTGGGGTCGACTCAGCCTCTAACAGAAATGAGTACCGGGAGTATTTCCTGGGGGTAAAGGTGGCCGGTGCGTAAGGCTGACAACCTATCGCCATCCTGTGCCGTTGTCATGAAATCTGGGAACCTTAACTTCCTGGAACCCTCTGGGCCCCTCCGGGCCTGTAACGGGAATGCTTTACCTTTTTCACTTCATTTAACCACATCAGTTTTGAAGCCTTTGCAAGTATCAAAATGTTATCAATACATGATAAATCTGTTCAACTCTGCACTTAATTTCACATAATTTATTTAGCACTGTTTCTGCTTTCATATCTTTCCTTGTAATTAAGTATCGTCAGATATCTTCAATAAATCTCTGATGCTTAATTATTGATCCTCTAAAATGGAACTTAACTAAGATACAACAAGAAGTCTTAGATTTTAAGTTAACTGGTTTCTTTCTAAATGACTAGGGAGTAAATGCCAATTCCAGTTAGTGTGGGTTCCACCTTTCAGTCAGTGTATACAATTGGATGACTTCTTTAAAACTAAAAGGTACCTACCTGATCTTGAAGTTACAGAGTTCTCACAAAGTGTAGTTCTCAACTTTTATCTCCTAATTCCTTAATGTGTGAGAAAGTGCTGACACTACTCTGTTACAGTGTGCATGTACCTTTACAAGCTGAAGAGAGTAGGTGTTTTCACTGTACAAAAGTATTTTGTCTTGGGTATAATGTAGTGTAATGGAAAATACAGTGTGTGTGTTCAGTCTCTTCCCCGAGCACAAGGAAGTAGTAGATTGGTCAGGGAAGGTTAGTTGGCCATGAGGTAAGTCATCTTATCTGCACCAGAACTGAGAGACAATCACTCAGTTTTGTATTGGTTCTTGCATAGGTATGGGCAGTGCATATGAGATGGTTTCTGTAGAACAGGGTGTTTATTTACAGTGATTTTGCAAAGCACATATGTAGCATAAAAAAAATGTCACTAAAAGGTTTTATTGAAAGTCATCTATTTCAACAGTGCCTGTAACAGAAGAGTGGAAAAATACTGAATCACAGGTTTAGTGCTTGACCAAAAAAAAAAAACTTGTATTTGTATGGATGATGCATGGTTTGCAGTTTGTAAAGTTTGCTTTGCATGACCTTAAAGGGTAGTGAGTACACACAAAATTACAGGGTTTGTGTTTTGAGGAAACAAAGTCCAGCCATTTTGTTTAGTTAGTCAGGTCACCTTTATTCATGGAATTAACAGTAGAGCAGAAAATGTATGACAGTTCACTTTCTGTACAAGAATAGAATGCTTTTTAAAGAGATCTATATCTCAAGATAGAAGCTTCAGTGCCGGAAGAGAAATTACTAAAATTATTAATATTTGAAAATAAGAAGTCTGTTGTGTGTCAAGAAATATTTTCAGAAGGTGCAACTTCTGCTTAGAAGGAGGAAATCAGCATTTCATGACTCTTCTATGGAATAGGGTAGGTTAAATGGCAGGGTCAGAACAGACTCTTATGTTTCTGGCAGATGCGCTAAAGCTTTCATGATAGCTGCTGTGCTAAGGAAAAAGGCTAAAGATACACTCTTTAGAATAGAGTACATATTGTGTCTGGTTTTTCTGTTGTTGTAACTATTATGAGGGAGATTTTAATGATAATTTTGTAAATTGAGGATAAAGTAAAGTTTATTGCAGTAAACCAAAAGCTTGAAGCTCATAAATGCATCTTAACGCTATGTAAGTTGTATTGAAACGGCCGTCTTCTGCCACCGTATTTCACGGGCACTATATCAGATTTGTTGTGGAAACACATAGTTGTTATTGTTGAGAGAGATCGTGCTAGATGGTTTTGTCATCAATCTTCAACACTAAATAAGCACAAGGGTCATTGCTTGTGGTTGAGATACACTGTATGTCAGGGGAAGTTTAAAGTGTGTTGTCCACTAATAAATTATTATTGGCAGGATCAGAATTTTTCTTTCTGCCACATGTTCAGATAACCCCAGGGTTCCCCAGATCTTAGAGCCATTTAGTACCAAGTGATCTTTTTCAGAGTGCCAGGGTAGCAAGAATGTTAAAGGACCTTTAACTCTCATCAGGTGACAAGATTAAGAATGCATGGAGCTTGACATCTAATCCCTGCATACGTCTTTATAGTGTACCACTTTGTCCAGGAATAATTGTAACTACTTAAAGGAGAAAAACTACATATGATTAGTGATAATTTTATCAAGTCATATGTGGAAGGGTAAAGTAAAATGTATCTTGGTTTGGAAGGTGTGTGGTGCAATAAAATGGGTCATGATGGGTATGTTGCTGGTGATGGAAATTTGGGGTGCATAATTAGAAGAAGTTTTTGTGACCAGTAATGTCAGTTGTACTATGGTGTTGGTTGTTATCTTTATGTATTTCATTGTTATTAGTAAGATGTTTTTCACAATCATAAATTCATTTGAAATGTTTTATTGTGCTGGATGGAACCAATAATACATGAAGAACAAAATCGTTTTGTTTGCGTATAAAGTCTTCACAACCCTGAAATGTGCCATGCCAAAACATATTCTAAGTTACTAACACAGACTACACCTTAATTAAAGAATGATGATGAGTGGGAAAGTGACACCACATATTTCATCCTCATGGGTTTTGATTATCATTAATTACAGTAAAGCTAATCATACTAGAGGTTCAGATCTATCGGTACAAAGGTAATTATGCTAGAGATACAGGTCTGTTGCCGCAAAGCTGTGTCATACTAGAGGTACATATCTATTGCCACAAAGCTAATTATACTAGAGATAACAGATCATAGTGCCAAAAAACAATATCATACTAGACCTACAGATGTATACAAAGCTGTATTTATGTCATTTACAACCAAGAAGATTTCTTGCCCATTGTGTTGGTATGATTGATGGAAGTTGCATAGTCACAAAGATTGAGCAGCATCTAGGGGCATGTTGTTCATTCTAAGTTTCAGGAAAATTCATCAGCTATGAAGTGGGGAGACACACATGACAATATAGACAACAATAATAATTATTAGTGCAGTTATGTAATAGCATACTTCATAGAATTAAGTATGGTCTGGTATCAAAATTACTGCTCACAGAAGAAGGCAAGCTCGTTTGTGCAGTAAGAATCTAACAGTTGTCCCGTACGTGAAAGTCTTCCACAGTTGGCAGTAGAGCCATGGGCTGGTTCACCTGGTCCCCATCTGGTATATCCCGTCACACTCAAGGGCTCTCCTGTAAAAATAAAATGTGGATTTAAACTTGAAGATCTAGCTTTATAATACATGAGAAAGACCAACAGTATGCACACTTTTCTTAATAATTTATTTCACTTAAATTATCCTCGACATGTTTCAAACAAGTAGTTGTTCATCATCAGGAGGAATTATGTACAAGTAGCTTACAATATTTCGCCATGCATCTTAGGAGGATCACTCATATAATATCAGTTACTAGATTCCTCTTAAGATGCATGGTGAAATACCGTAAGCTGCTTGTACAGAACTCCTGATGATGAACAATTACTTATTTGAAACATGTCAGGGATAATTTAAGTGAAATAAATTATTAAGAAATGTGTGCATCTTGTTGGTCCTTCTCACGCATGTGTATCATGATGCATGGTTCAGAGAATGTAAAGTTAAGCTTTATAATATTGTAACCTGTCATTAGACACAGTGTTCAACATGCAAAACTCAATCACTAGCCACTGGAGATGCATTCTGTTTGTTACTGCTCCTCCAACTGTCTTTCATTGAGATTTGCTAAAGAATAATTTTGTAACGCTCTTCCTCTTTCCCATGTATGAAATGCCATTTCCATCTCAGTGCCTTTGATGTAGTTGCATAATTGTATGTAAGTAAACAGGAATAATTTTTAAGTTCCTAGTTGTTGTAATATTTTCTAGCCTCTTTCTAGAATTATTTACATTATTTTGTTGCCTTCAGAATAAGATACCACATTTCACAAATAATAAAAAATTCAATTATTTCAATTTTAATGTCCAAAAACAAGAAGTAAAGTTTATAGGTAATTTATAAATTGGAGAATACAATGGATCATAGAGAAGTATGTTATGATAATGTGAAGTTTTTTTAACTTTAATGATGTCTGTGGGGTTAAACCTTCTGCTGACATTGAGTAAAGACTAGATTCCATACAAGTGGAATTTGTTACACTGCTGCATAACAACTGCTCAAGTATGTGGTATTTCCAGAGTAGAATACATAGTCAAAGAAAATTTGAAAATATCCTTAAGTAATTACAGTCTTTAATTTTTTGATGAATCAGATGGTGCAGGGTTGTTTCCATCAGGGATAGTTGGGTCTGTCTTGACCAGTCCAGAACAGCAGCAGAGTTTACCTCCCAAATGAGTGGGGAGGTTGTTTCCCTTAAAATAAAGTGAGACTAGAACACAAATCTGACTATTCATGTCAGTTAGTACAAAAGTCTGGAATGTGTGGAACTTTAACTTGTATTTGGGTGTGCCCATGTTGCATTATGCCTATTAGACACAAGGAAACTTAATGTTCATTATACCCCTGACAAATTATAAAAAGAGAGGCATACACAAACAAAGGTAGTGGGAAAAGAAATTACAGCTTGAAAAAAAGGAGAACTTACCGAACATGGTGGTGAAATTCCCTTCCTGTGCCAAGTCACTGATACCTATGTGTACATAGTCATTCCTCCAGTCTTGAAACAGTTGAGGATACTTGTCCCATATACCTTTCACTGTGGCAAACTCATCATCTGAGTTGACAATTAGGAGGTGAGCACCCTCTTCGGTGCATGTGTTTCGAGCTGCCAGCCATGTCTGTGCATTGGTGTGGAATTTGTAATATCCAAGTCCTGGCTTGAAGTCCTGGCCTGGTCTTCGGGGAGGTGCTTTCAAGCAAAAACAGAAATAGAAAATATGTTCTTTTATCTTGTGAATTAAATAGTGAACATAATTTCAATAGTCTTGCTGCAATAGCAGTAGTAGTAGTAGTAGTAATAGTAATAGTAGCAGCAGCAGCTGTGTTGCCCATACATGCTATACCATGAAACAGTAATGATGGTAAAGAAGGAAAGCTAAGCGATCTTGAAATACAACAACTTTTTATAAGGTAACTGCTTGGATCAGGTAATGGACCTTCGGGTTCCATAAAATACAGGGAGTTTCGTGACTAGCTAAGACCCGATTAGCTTCTCAAGAAGGAATCTACTCCATGGAGTAAGTAAGCAAGCAAGTAATATTTCCTCAGCTTGTTAATAAAGTCCTCCCATTTTACGGAACACGTTGCTTCGTTACTATTTACAAGTGCTTGCCACTTTCCTCTATCCTGATCCAAATGGGTCCATTCCACGCCTTTCTACGCCAAAGTAATCGAAGTTATTTCTTTTCTTAGGGGTTTCTCACCACAATCTTTGTATTTCTTTTCTCCCCCATGCCTGCCACATACTCCGCCCATCTCATCCTCCTAGGTACAGAAGTAATACTATACATTCATTATTGATGCAAACGAAAACATGAAAATCACCCTCAAAACGTCAGTGGTACTGTATAAGGAATTTGCATCAGTGGCTACCTGATGATGTATGCTTGTGGACACTGGCAGTTAATTGCTCGGAATAATTTGTTACCAATAAATGCTATCAAACTTATTTTGCCAAAGGCTGCTTGTCTTTTGTATGCAGGATTTTTGGTATATTAAAGACTGCTCCTGCATGCCACTATACCTGTCGCAGTGACGATTAGAAGAACAGAGTCGATATCCTGACACTGCTCCACGCGCTGCTGCACGTCTAGTCGCCATTCCCTCTTTTCACCTCGGTAATCTGCATGGTCCACAGCAACCTGCGCTCACAGTTGGGCAGTCTTTCATTAACAAGACCATACAGAAGTCACTCACCACCCAACTGGATATCGGATATATAATTTCGTTGTGTGGGCATGGCAAACCGTGATTATCGTGATAAACTGCGGGGTCCTAGGATCCCAAGGGTGAATCTGTCAAATATTACGTGCCAAGACAGTTGTAACTGGTGATTGTCGTTAGAGCAGGTGTAAGGGGGAGGGGGGCGCATTGAGCACAGTCTAGAAATACGGCCACAGTGTTCCTGGACTGTGAATTGCGAGTGAAGAGATGGGCTTAACTCTGTGTACTTGGTAAAGATATACTTACTCTTATGTTTAAGCGCTATGACATGACGATATGAGGTAGTGGGGACAACTACACGCATTTCTAAGCTCAGCACTAAGAGGAAGTGAGGTTTTGCTTCATGTCTGTGGATTTACTTGATTGGTAATAAAATAGCCTACTAAATGCAGCGGGATTACAACGGTTGTACTGCGGTTTAAGTGTTTAGAGCCGTGTAGTGCATAAACATTTGAACAGTGACAATTAGTGATACCAAATGGTAAGTCCTGATATCTCTTCACTCGAAGAAAGCGCTTTTATGGCGATTTAATTTCGCCTGCAACAGTGAAACGTGCGTAACTCTTCATGTAAAGTGCCCATTATTTTTATTCAATTTTAACCAAATTTGGAACTCCTCGACAGACTTTCATAGAAGCCCCCAATATAAAATTCGACGAAATCCGTTCATTGGAACAACGTTGATATGGATGAAAGGGCATTACGAAGTTAACAGGACCTTTTCGCGAATTTGCGAACGCGTGTAACATGTATAAATAAATAGTAATTAATACTATTGCATTTAAAGCCGTTATCTCGTACACGCGTCGGGGAAAATGTTTATATAAGTGTATGTGTCAGCGTTTTACAAGCAAGATAACACAGTATTTTAAGAAATCGATTTTAAAAACACGTAATACCGTTATCAGCATTCCAAGCATGACACACAATCTGAATAAACATGGGGGTATCCTAAGTTTTAGATGTATGTAAAGCAAGGGTGCATATATTTTCCAGAAATCTAGGCAACATCTCAAATTTCTAGGCGCCAGGACGGCGATATGAAGCAATTTTCACACTGAGGACGCACTGATATTAGGAGTCACCGATCAAAATTTAGACGCCTTGACTTCCTGGCACCAGGGGTTTGTACATCCCTGATATAAACCATTGTTATTGCTTGGATGTTCGTTGTAGTATTTTATGTTTGGCCTGATTTTAACTTTAAGGAGTGGCATCCCCGTTGTGTAAGTAAAAACACGAGGAAACAATTATGCATGGACATGACCGTCATAGCACAACTACGAGTATATTTATCTCAGTATTTAACCAACTTGATGCACAAAATTTGTTTCAAAAGAAGTTTTATTTCGTACCTCTATATGTTTCGAGCACATGTGGTCGAAACATGTAGAGGCATGAAATAAAACTTATTGTGAAACAAATTTTGTGCATCAAGTTGGTTAAATACTGAGGTGTACGGTCAGCAAAACGTCAAAATTTACGAGTATATTGTCAATTATACATAACATGTAAACTACATGTTTCGGCCAATACTATTTTTGGCCATCATCAGGCTGGATACAATTATCGGAGAAAACTACACAATATATAATATGATACAGTATAACCACCAACACTGACGGTTGTATTGTATCATATTATATATTGTGTAGTTTTCTCCGATAATTGTATCTAGCCTGACGATGGCCAAAAATAGTATTGGCCGAAACACGTAATTGACGTGCTATGTATAATTGACAATATAGCTGTGTTATGACGGTCATGTACATGCACAATTGTTTCTTATGTTCGGCCTGATGATCACTTTCGAAGACAAGACATGCGGTCACCTGACTGATTACACGTCTGTTTGAATAATTTTATCGTGGCAGCAACTCGGTGCTGGGAATTGCAGGGCCCCCATTGTGCGTTCATTGAATTCACTTCATACAAAGGATTCATCCACATGATGACACCTGAAATTGCTTCAACTCACATTGGCTATCCAGTGCCCTGTCTGGTTCTGTTCGCTGGTGATGGAGAATTTGATTAGTGAAGGGTTCCCTGCGTGACACTGTTCTCCACGGCACATCACGACACACGCCAGCAACACACAGAACACCACACTAGTCCAGGGCATGTTTCTGAACCCGAGCTCAAAGCAAGCGAGAACTTACCTGATAATGGCCTGACGTTCCGGTACGTCACTGTCGCTTTATATGCCATCCTATTTGGGGATTATCTGCATTTATCCGATTATGTACGATGACCATATGGGACGTTCTGTCCAGGCCAAATTTTGTTTACTCTTAGCTCTGGTCCATCGTTTCAACCAACTGTTCCCAATCATTGGTATAGTTCATGTTGCAGTTCTGTTACCGTTCCCTGGAATGGGTAGCATTCATTTCAGGGTTTAAATTTTCCCTCTTGCCTGGTACTATTAATTTCAGTCATAATTGGAAAGTCCACTTAATAGCTGTGATCGTGATCTGGACGACGCTGACGGCGTAACGTGTGTCGAAAATTTCAGGTGTCTGCTATGAATGTAAATATGGATGTCTCTTGTCGTGATGAGAACAGAGCAGAGAGGCAAGTTTATCAGAACTTTTATCATTTAACTCGATATTCTAGAGTATTTGAAATAATTCCTTCGTGCCTCATGGATCATATTCGTACAAGCAGTTGAAATAAGAGGAAGTTCGGTGCGAGAAATAATGATTTCATTTGTAGTTTATTTTGTGCTCTATAACCACCGTGTGCAATATCATTCTTAAATTTATACGGAACCCAAATAACTTATTCGGCGTGCCATGTAATAGGTCAGCTAACTCTCTTCTTACGACGATTTTAATTTCACAACGGCTGCTTGACTGTTAGGCCTGTGTACTTAGCACTGGATGTACATTCCGTGTCGACACTGCGCACAGTTAAATACTACAAGCGGAACATATAACAGTTTACGACGAAATTGCTTGTGGTAGTATTACTTCGTTCCGAACTTACTGCATCATATCAAGAGAGATGAAATTTCACTGCTCGCACCATCACTTGACAAAATTAATTTCTCAGCTTCAGCTCATGACTAGTCGGACTTTCAGTCTCGGTATTTTCCGAGGCTTAGAAAAAGACGTTTTGAGTATGTAATAAAAATGAACAGTGTCATAACATGAGTACGAAGGATGCTGAAGATAAGGGCAGGTAGGCCGTAAGGGAGATGGAAGATTAAGGTGCCTAAGAAATCAAGAGCACAGAAGAAAGATGCAGTTGAAGGGGTACGTCTGTGGTTAAATTGGACCAATAGAACAGACTGTGTTATTCGAAACAGACCTGTAGTAATGAGGAAGCTTAAACTTGAAGACTGGATGTGAAAGGACCGATATTGGTCTCAAAACTGAACTATTTAAAAGTTTTTTTTTAAATATATTGGATCGTGCATCATTGTAATAGTTGAAGAATAAAAGACCAAATTGATGTCACTTGCTATTTTATTTCACTTCTTATGTACGCATCGTGTTTCGGATATTAATATATCCATCATCAGGAGCTTGCGACCCAACCACACCAAATCTCCAACACACAACGAACCAAGAACAAAACGACCGAAGTGGTAATTCAACAACACAGTCGCAAGCTCCTGATGATGGATATATTAAAATCCGAAACACGTTGCCTGCATAAGAAGTGAAATAAAATAGCTAGTGACATCAAGTTGGTCTTTTATTCTTCAACTATTTAAAAGTTCTTGGCCCATGTTCTGTTATATCACGAGAAGAAAACAGGTCATTTAACAGGTTGAGAAGTACTGTTCACAATGGCCGCCAACTAGCTTGACGAAGTCGTCGGTTGAGCTTCAGGTTCCGATATTTGCTGCGGCTGAAGGTACTGTAACAAAGCAGTTCCACCGCAAAGACGAATGAAGCAAGGCAGTATCCAAGGGCAAGAAGGTAGAAGGCTGATTGTAGATATGTCAAGACAAAAACGGAGTAGTTATCGAGAGGAGAAATTTTTTTGATTGATGCGGCCTTGATTCTGGAGGCTACCAATTCACTTTCCAACCAGTATTCTACCAGCCCTGCCTGCATTGCTACGGTGATAGCTCGGTTAAAATGGTGCAATAGTGCACTTCCTCGAGGCACGTAAAAAGTCTTGAAATTTTGGATCACTTCATCGCCAAAGGTACATAGAAGGGGTTTACCATTGTTATCCAGCGTCTTGTAAGTGTTGAGGTATTGAATTCTGTGATGGTTACTAATTGTCACGAAGTCACCACGTTGTGCAACTCTCTGAGTGCAAACTTCAACGTTGTTGCAAGGTTCACTGTGCTCCACTATTTTCGTTAACAGTTCATCCGATTCATCCAACAAGAAAATATTCAAGTCTGGATGAAAGCCATGCTGAACACCAGACTCCAGAACATCTTGAACGCTTTGAATCTGTTTTTGAAGTCCTGGATCAACAAGATAGCTAGTGACGTATATCTGAAACAGGGTGTTAATCGCGAGGCTGTACCAAACCCACAAGATAAAGAAAGGCCTCACATACCCAGAACGAGGCAATGAACCTGCAGAAACACCCATCATCACTGCCCAGCTGCAGAGTAAACATCCAGTCAAGTTCTTGTAGAGTGTTAGTTCCCGGTCGACATACCTCGCTAGGCACATCAAAACGATGGCAGCAAAAAGTATGGTTAAGATTATGGATAACCACGCTGCTAGCGAGTACACTCGTGTGACGCTTTTCCATCGAGGAAAAGGCTTGGCACATGGCACGACCCACTTGAAGCCTAGTGACCCATGACTCACAGTGAAGTCCAAATCGGCTGCCTCTTCCTGAGATAGCACAGTACCACACCCACCAATGTCAGCCCTGTCCAGCGTCAAGTGCCCGTCCATCCCTGTCCAGGAACCGTTTTCGAGTTTCTTACCCCACAGTTCGGGAGGAGGAGCTGTGTACACAATTGACATGTTCATCGCCCTTGCTATGAATTCTAGAAGACGGATTTCGAAACCACCTTCGTACATGTTCTTTTGGTTCCCTGCAACGGTAAACGGTGGGAAAGGAAATGTAGTCACAGTAAGAGGGCACTTTCCGAGATCGTGTGGGATTTTTATTGGAAACAGAGGGGCATTTCTTGTGAAATATCCACTTTTGTGCATAATCCATTGGTCTACAAGGATCACATTTCTTATTTGTCCACATTTACCTGTTGGAGATTTGTATGGAAACCAAGAATATATGTCTAGCGTATGATGCTGTCCACTGGCTGGAACCAATATTATTACATTCAGAATTTTCTTGTTCCTTAGTTCTTGAAGGACAGCACGCGCCTGCTGTCGAGGATTTGAACCAATTTCGTTCAAGGCAACGATGAAACGGCCTCTCGGGTTCCAGGCTTGGCCAAATGATTTAAGAAATTCCAGCTGTTTGCCGACCGTACCAGACGACCAGAGGATGTAATTGTACCACTTGTGGTAATGTTGCTCACCAGCACTGCCTTGTGACGTAACAAACGACCACTTCATCCTTCCATGGAGATGTCGTAACAAGAACGTTGCGTCATACCTGTTGGTACTTTGAGAGTGTGAATCATGCCTGGTGATTTGTTCTGAATGTGAACTGTCCCATGGAGACACAATATGTGACAAGTCACTATCACGTGGTAGAGAGATGACCACAACACTTCCTGCTTCAAAATATGTCTCAGAGATGCTTGTGATACATTTCAGAATATGGGTGCGCAGGTGAGATTCTGCTCGATTTGTCACGTTTTTCAGTGACTGGATATGCAGATGAGGCTCCGCAGCTTTTAATATAATAATCAGCAGCATCAACATCTGGCCCGAAGAAGTAATGTACGTTATTACCATTCGTAGATAAATTTCAATGGTGTGTTCGTGTACGACTTATTTTTCTTTTACCACATCTCTCCTCCTTTCTGTCCGATTATATTACGAGTGGCCAGAAATCTTTTTACTAACAGAACATGATCACACACACACACACACACCTCCCCAATTACCCCTTTGTTTTGTGCCTTGAATAATTTGTTAATCCTGCGGAACAATATTGCTTGTCTATATATTAAATCCGTCTTAAGGCGATGAAATTATTCCGAGAGTAAGTTTCTTTCTGGTCCGGTTTATTCGGCCTGACCTACGGTTCAGGCGTTTGTAAGACTAACTAATCCACCTCGTACCTTGACAGCTGTGACAAGTTCAGTCTACCGTACTGGGTTACCTTAGTCAAATTCCACGGCTATCAAGCGTCGCCAGAGGCTTGTCGTGAAGCTTGACAGAAGCTATTATTGATACACTTTTCCAATACCGGTACTTTACTCAATTTGCTGTGGTATTTAAAATAATCATAGACTAATCCTGTACCAGTATCACCCTGGCAATAGAATTCGATTATTCGGTAACATAAGTACAGATCGCGCAGTTGTGTACCTTTATGCTTTAAGTCAGTTTTTTCAGCATATTTGTAATAAATGTCTTTAAAGCCACTTTCATATCATCCTCATTTTATTCGATTTTTCAAATTGTATCTTTCTAAAAAAAATCGATTACAACATGGCGTGTAATTACGAATTTGGTCATACCGTACGAGTAGTCTATTGAGCTCTTTTTTCTTCTTCTTGGTTTAATCACCTTAATTGTCTTCCAAGAATGATATAAATGGCGAAGTTTTCCTTTGTTTAAAAATGTAGCCTATTTGCCTGTCCTAGGTCGATATATTTGTGTTAGTATTTGTGGTTATTCACTAGTTCGCTAACTATAGTCTCACTACTGAATGACTGCATGACGTATGATTTTCATTTAGTAAATGGGACTTAGTCGGCTGACGAAATATTTCGCTGTTGTTATAAGAGACGAAGGATCAGCGTGTTCACAAGATTCCATTTTGGTTTCCGTCCGTGCTTACCCAGCTCACATCTTTACACTAATTTGCTAATATGCTCTTTGCACCTCTTATGCCATTCTTTCGGTATTCGAACTAAATTTTTTTTATATATTCCTTGTTTCATGATTACCATTCTTTCAGGCGCAAAGTCACCCTAAGGAGTATAGCCGTTTCAAGTTTTGCCCGTCAGCCGTTCAAACTCCCACCAGCAACTTGTCCTTCCACTCATTGATGTCAAATGTCTTTTAAAGTAGGCTTGCTGTCTACAGAACATGTCCTCGTTGTTGTCTGGGTAATACAGTTCTGAAGAAGTCTTGTAAAATATTGTAACATGACAAAACTTTGAGCATGTTAATGTTCGGCGATAAAATATACTCACAAGAACTTCGAAATTCATGTCATAAAGGATTATCGCATTAACCGAGGCCTATAAAGTATTGTAAATGTGTTGAGAAGGTTGGAAAGGCACGAAGTAATACTTGATGTTACAGCTGACATGTTAAATGAGGTCGTTATAATCGAGTGTCACTGCAATGTTACGATATTAAAGGGAGTTAACACGTGATGGCCGAAGTCTTCAACTAGTTCAAATATATTTTGATCTTGTCACTACAATTTCCTTTCACTGCCGAAGTTTTCCAGTCTGTTTTGTGTATGTGTGTGTTTTCAAGGGTTCTCGCAGCTCTTATAAGCCCCTTTATACAAAATAATCGATAATGTGTTGCGTCATCACGAAGGATAGCCACAGTTAAGCATGATATCTAGTTTTTCAGGCCTTGTGTTCTTATGAAATAATTCCCTGCCATGTGAATATATACGCCTATATATATATATATACATATATATTTATTTATTTATATTTATTTTATTTATATATATACATACATATATACACACACGTTATTCATACAATATGTATCTATCGTAAGTCACAGTGTAGTGTTCACCATAGGCCAGCCTAAACTCAGAAAGCATCGGGCAGGAATTTTTTTTTTTGCAGACTTCGAATTTAACATATTATTTTGTTGTTGTTGTTGTTGTTGTTGTTATCATCATCATCATCAGTGTTTACAGGATATGGGGCTTTTGTCCCTGTACTTCATTTGTATTGTTTTTTGTTGTTACATGTGCCGTTTATATTGTTTTTGTGTTCCTTTTGGTTTTGTGTATTTGTACTGTTATTATGTTGTATTTCAGTTCTTGTCCTGGTTTTATAATTGGCACTTGTGCTGGTCGGCCACCACGTTAAAAACGCCTATATTATTATTATTATTATTATTATTATTGCTGCTAATACGTCTTCCCTAAATAAAAATTTTTACTCGTTAAATTTATCGGATCTAACTTCAAAATTTCACATTTTCGCCGAGTTTGTAACTGTTGAATTATAGTTATGTTTGTGCACTGTTTTGGTGCCAAATTTCTTATGTCTGGTTGGAACAGTTCATTTGTTCTGGAAATTACAACAAACGGCAAAGCGAAGCAAATATTCGCACCACACCCATGTAGTTTATTATTTTCTACGCTGATATTGCCTTAACAAAGCTACATGTTTCTGCAAAATTTATTACCATACATAATTTCACGGCGCTCGAGTAAGTTCTGTTATTGTCACAAATGTTATAATTTCCTAGGCCGTCATCGTGTTAGTAATAATTTAGAAAATAAAAATTGAACGTGGGTTCGATTCCAAAGGCACAACTTTCACAAAGGTTTTGTAATCATCGGTCAGCCATTCTAAAGGGGGACACACGTTTATGGGCAGCCTGGTGTTCGTATTTTTGTAAGCATTCTACCTTCCAAGGAACGAAGTGGATTAAAGATATACGAGGGGGTGCTGATAAGTCCTTAGCCCGACCTACTACCCGATGTCGTAGGACGGAATCGATAGTGTCGTTGGAAAGAGGGGTCTGTTCATGTGCCGAATTGCAAGTCTTTTCTTGTTACAGAGGCTGACAGGAAGCAAGTCAGGTGACGCGCGCGATTTCAACAACATGGAGACTCGAGCTGTCATCATCA
>Ga0136643_10003733_pt1 | contig 20654 bp, 9 predicted proteins | sample TergutLab28metaG_FD_96883 | JGI IMG/M metagenome (GOLD analysis project Ga0136643, IMG submission 96883) | Labiotermes labralis P1 segment gut microbial communities from Petit-Saut dam, French Guiana - Lab288 P1 (version 3) (version 3) | ecosystem: Host-associated > Arthropoda: Insects >...
AATTTGTCCAAAATTGGTGTTATTTTTAACTCCTTTGCAATTTGTTCATTTGTTTTGTAATCTGTCCAAGTGTATCCTGCTGTTCTTCTCATGTATTTCATCTCTGCTGCTGTTATTCTTCTGGTATCATTTGCTTTAATGATTCGTAGGACAGTAACATTACATGTGGGGTTATTAATGAAGCATCATGAAAATTACAGCCTTCTGGGTTATGACTCCGCGTGGTTTGGTAAATAGATACCGAAGATCAAGAGAAATGACGTTTACTGAACAGGCTGGCTTAGCGGTAAGGCCAAAGACCTCTATTCTCGACAAACCTTGGTTTGAATCTCGGCCGGGCCATTGGCCGAGATTTATGGTGAATTTCCTATAATTTTCGGGAAAATTCCGAGGTAGCTTTGCACTCGATATTACATCATCACCGCGTCTGTCCATATTCTTCCCATTTCATATCCATTTTCTTTATTCCACACATGCTGCCAACGTCGTTAAATAAACTCTAAACAAATAAAACAATGAGTTAATATTTTAGTGGACAATGATAATCATGATTTTGGACTGTTAATTTCAATATTTCGTCTACACACACACACACACACACAAAAGGTAAATCAGTCCCGTTACAGGCCTGGACAGGCCCAGAGGGTTCCACGCCGAAGTTAAGGTTCCCAGATTTCGTGACAACGGCACAGGATGGTGGTAAGGCTGTTAGCCTTACACACCGGCCGCCTTTACCCCAACGAAATACTCCTGGTACTCATTTCTGTTAAAGGCTGAGTCGACCCCAGGACCATAGTGTGATCGGAAGGATTTTATGTCAATGAAAAATTCCAATGACACCAGCTGGGTTCGAACCAGCGACCTTCCGATTTGTAGCACAGCACCTTAATCACTGTGCTACCGCCGTCCCCCTTTCTACACAAAAGGTTCTTTAAATTTCAATTTGTTCTCAAAACAAACAGTTATCATTCTCCTGAATGCAATTAGCCGAATGATGTTTGTAACACAGGGGAAGTGTTCTTTGCGTGAAACGACTTCAATTTCATGTTATTCGCATTAACAAAACTAAACTTGGTGGACAAAGTGGCAGTTGGGGTAAGTTTCTCTGTGACTACTTTTGTTCTCTTCTGCCACTATCTTTCACATTTTATCTTGACACTGTTTTTTACCAGAAAGACAATCAGGCGAAGTCTGGAAAGACACTGGCAAATCAATGCTACATTTTTTTTTTAAATTTCGCCTGTTCAGGGATTAATATCCCACTACATAACGAACAAAACTGACTCACAAAAATAAGGTAGGCCTAAGTTCAATAAACGTTAGCTTTAATGATACATAAAATGAAGAACAATAACAATGTATTCAGATCATATACAGTAAAGAAAGGCAAGGCGTAGGTCTGCGGCCGCTCGCTTGCTGGAATTGTGCGTTCGAATCCCGTCGGCGGCATAGATGTCTCTCTTTTGAATGTTGTGTGTCATCAGGTAGAGATCTCTGCGTGGGGCTAATCACTCGTTCAGAGAAGTCCTACCGATTGTGGTGTGTCTGAGTGTGATTGTGAAGCCTCGACAAGGAGGAGGGCCCTGGCCCACTAGGGGCTGTCTTGCCATGAAAGAAAGACAGAAAGAAAGTAAGAAAGGAGATACAATACTATCATCGCTTACTATGAAATCCCTATCAATGGAGGAAAGCAAATACTGGAAGACCACTACACAAAAATCTGGAACACAACATACGTAAATATGCAAATGCCTCACACACAAAACTATACATACCCACCATTTTCCACAGACTTTCCCTTCCTCTATGGCCCAACTTCCTTCTCACTCAGTTCCTAACAAATCACGGCAGCTTCCGTTCATACCTTCACAAAATAAACAAGACGCCTTCTCCAAATTGCAACTGTCCTGAAAAGACCGTACAAACGGCTCACCACCTTATGCTGGAATGCAGCTTATGGTCAAAAGACTGCCCATCGGTTCTCAAATCTCTCCCCCCACCTCTGGTTCTGCAGTACCACATAAACACCGCCAACATCACAAGCTTCCTCAGACGTATCTTCCAAGCGCGTCAAGAAGATGCCCAAGGAAATTAAATCCGGCAACACTCCTAAAGTACCGTCCAAATATTGACCTGTACTCTTAAAAAAAAAAAGGTAAAATGGGATAAACTGTAAACATCTCTGTGACAACCCACTGTAAACACCTTTGTAAATACCCCGTGGTATACCTAGATGGTAAAGCACGGGTTGAAATCAATAAACGTAAATATAAAAAAAAGGAGCCCCCTCCACCCACAAAATAGCCTATAATGGGAGATATTTGCACCTTCAGTGTGTCCTAAACAACAGTTCCTAACGTTTAGCAGTCTTGTCATACTGGAAGATTAAAGCCCTTTAGCCTGCCGTACTGACAAGATATTCACCTAGACGTTTTGAGAAAGTCTTTCCCGAAAGTCTAGACCGGCTCTGGGGTCCATCGAAGTCTTTTCCCTCGGGGTAAAACGACCTGGGCATGAAGTTGACCCCACACCTCCAACGAGAGACGAGGTTATGAATGAGTGGAGCTTTACCTCTATTCCCCCCAACCCCATATGCTTTCAAGGCCTGGAAAGGGACACCTTCGACATATCATTTCTTTCTAGAACGAGTTCTTGCGTGTCCAAATAAGCCAGAATGTCAGTCCTTCACAAAACTGTGTACTGTCAACATTTCATTAATTTGTCGACATTTCCATCACAAATTGATTTCGAAATAGAATTTCAACGAATAGAGCAAGTCATGTTGTCCAGCCTCGTAACCAGCTTCTACGGGATGATTTTTCTCTCAATATCAAAGAGTCGGGGGGTAACGCTGGCCATTCGCCTTCGAAATTTAACACTGGATCATTCAACCAAAACACCTTATCGTACAGAGAATGCCAGAAATACAAACAGGAAATAGAAAGGACGATATGCAACTTCCTTTTAAAATATGTTCTGGAAAATTTTTCTTTCTAACGCATTTTTCAAACTTACGACAGGATAAACTTCCCGTGTTCGTGTTTCGTCCGCTTTTCTGTTTTAAAACAGTTATTTGTACAGGGTTCAAAATGGAGGCCTTACAACACCTCCTATCTAAAATTGGAGGTGAGTCACTTCCTCCATTTCACGCTGTCACAGCAACCGCGATATGACTGCAGAGAATCACGAACAAAAGAATTGAATTATATGGAGTCGGAGTTCCTAATTACTTGCTGTAATCACTGTTCTTCAGTTATTTTTCATCTCAATATCTGCCAGTTAGAGGCAAGCCGGAGGTAACCCTGTGTTAGGGGGTTCCGTTCTTTGGGGATACTGTGCAGTCTCACGGGGTGATTTGTCAGGCATAACCGAGATCTGAACTACACCGCTGCGAAAGCCCAATAAACCCGAAAATCTGTAGGAAATGCAAAGAATAATTCAGACAACATATGGAACTGAAGGCAACGAACCCAAGTCACACAGACTGTAGCATACGCCTACGTGCTGGTGCCAGCTAAGTGATTCCACTGCGCGCTCACCAGTTCGCGCCACCAGCCCGTGTCAGCCAGATAACGCTGCTACTGTCTCACATCGCTATACTAACATCGTTACCAGAGTCCGCCACTAACGCGTCACGAACCATACGACTCAAATTCCACTATTAAGACACGAACAGTACTGTCTCTACCAGATATCTCGACTAATCTGTCTCGAGGTAGACAAGTCGGTTTCACATCCTAAAGGCACACACGATTCAGTTTCAAATCCTCATATTGCTTTATTAATTTTGTTGTCTGTCTTGTGATAGGTCCGTAGTCTTTTCCAAAGGCAGTTCTCAACAGAATGCGATCTAGTGCTTCCTCTTTCACTTTCCAGTATCCTCTCTTTCCTTCAGGTCATCCAGTAGCTGCTTACGTCCTCCTCCTCATCTTCCCATTACTGCTATCCTTCCCTTTATCTTTCCTTCAATACTGTGTTTTAGAAGGCAGTTCCTACGCAAGATGTGACCAATCCAGCTAGCCTTCCATCTTTTTATTGTATGTAGGATATTCCTCTTCCATGTGATTCTACAGAATACCTCATTTCACACACAATCGGTCCACTGATCTTCTTCGTCCTTCTTCAACATCACATTTCAAAACTTTTCAGGTATTTCTGATCTACTTTCCAAAGTGTCCAAGTTTCAGCACCATACAAATCGGTGCTCCAAATGCAGTACTCAACGTTTCTTCCTAAATATAAGTTCAATTTGCTGGTCAAAAGAGCCTTCTTCAAATCCTCACTTCTAATTTTCTGGAGGATTGGCCCCAAGTGATATTTAAAATGTAGTTTATTTTACATATTCAGCATGCAAAATACATATAAGCCTAAGCATATTCATAATAAACAACATAAAATATGAAATTCTTTGTACCAATCTCAAAATTTGCTTACCAATCTTATACCTCTGACATTTATTGTAAACAAAACTGAATCAAATTGAAAACAGTTATGCAGAGTACACCATCAAGTCAGCAGACTGTCTTGATGGTGGCTGTCAGCATCTGGTGCAACAGCAGATATGCCTGGTTTGTATTTCAGCGTTTATACTGCAAGAATGGTAGCAGTTTACTCTGAAGTTCAAATGTTCACAGACTTGGCTGAGTGTGTGATGTTGCATACCCCCTAAAAACATGTAATTCCACTACCACTGGCTAATGCATGGAGCCACATCTCCATGTCTTCATCCTCACATTGCTCCAGTCCTTACAACTTATGTCACTAGCATTCTGTGCACATGATGTGTCTCAAAGTGATGTGATCTCATATTTTTGTGCTTGCATTCATTTATTTACAGCATGTTCATACCAGGCAGCTACTGTTAATACAAACCAATAGTATTATACAGACACTGCAAAGTTGTAAGCCTTAGTCTGGTGGAGATGTTTCCTCTCAATTCCATTTTCTTTAATATAGAGTCCATGGCAATACTAAGTAGTGTAGCTGATAAGGGGTCTCCCTGTTTTACCCCATGACTGTATTCAGTTTATTATATTTTTATATTTCTGTAGGCAGCTCTACATGTTTCAGGTGTTGACACCCATCATCAGGATCTCGTACAACTGTAATTACAGCTTCTGGCACTGGTCAATGGCAATGAATAAAATATGCTGCTACTAATATATATTAGTAGCAGCTCCTGATGATGTGTGTCAACACCCGAAACATGTAGAGCTGCCTACAGAAATACAATAAACTGAATACAGTTGCATCTTGTTGGACAATTATTAAATTTGATTCATGGTGCATGGACCCATGAATATAAAATTTAAGCACAGAGATATTAAGGTGTATGTGAGAGTGGAGTTATAGTTTCATGCATTCTTAACCTTGGCACTATCTGGAAGTGTGATCAGCCTTCACACATTGGCAGCTTTAGCTTCAGGGAAGAGATTCTAGCAGCCACTGGGTAGAAGGTTTGGTCACCTGCAGGGCCAGTTTGGATGCTTTGGAGAAGAGAAAAACATGACTGCCACCTTCAACATATCATCAACTCTCAGTATGTTCCAGTCCTTACAAAACACAAAAGTAAAATTCATTCTAATGCAAGTTGTAATGGATATGTTAAGGGGTATTCCAGATAGATGTGTTGCGCTTGGAACTTCCAGTGTTTTGGTATTTTTGTATTCTGCACAGTAAAAGGAGGGACAGTAAAACACACACCTAAAATTTGAACTAAAACACGAATTTAATTTGACAATATTACTGTATAAACACAGGAACTGATGGACAGATTTAGTACAAGGTAGCCAACTGACAGGAACCATAACATAATTTTCTTCTTGAAAGGGGACTTCTAAAGGACAGCCATAAAATGATTTGTTACAAGAAAACTATAATATCTACTATTCATAATATCAGTAAAAAGAACCACTTAAAGATGCAGGCATGTGTGTGGTGTGAAGAAGGAAAAGCAGGAACAAAAAATGTGTTACAGAAAACTAATTCATCTGTTTGTACTTTGGCAATTCATGACTTTCCTTCTTGTTAAGACAGAAAAATATTGAAGCACAGCTCTTGCCTTGTTATGCCACACATATGGAACATCTTTAAGACAAGTAAATTGTACAATAGTTTGTAACCATGTATCTTTTTTTGTTACAATAGGAACGTTCAAGCTGGTGATGTGTCAGCTGCTAAAGATGAAAACACATGTACAGCACAACAAAACCAAAACTAGCATCTGAAAATCCACTTTCAATTCACATAAATCTGTGACTATAATACACATGAATCTTTACTCAGCAAACTGCTGAGGATGAAGCAGACAAGGTGCAAAAAAGCATAACAGTCATCATTGTAGGACACATTTCCACTTCAAAAAAAACATGTAGATTTCTGCTGAAAATTAGGCCACTTTGTCTCCATAGAATGAAGTTAGAATAGTTGAAAAGAGAGAAGAAAATGGTGTAGCTCAGTGCAATTGATCTTTATGTTTGCCATGAATATTATGAAGAGAAAGTGATGAGAGTTTGATGGATAAAAATACTTAATCTGTAGTCAGGAAATGTTTTTGTACATCCTAAATATTACCCTCCCTCCCCAATGCCTGTGTTTAGAATATTCTCTTGAAGTGTTTGAATAAAATTGTTGCAGATTACAGTTTCCAAATGTTTTCTTCAAACAGGAAGTGTTAAATAAATTGCAAGGATATTAAGTTAAGAAGTGCCGCATGACACACATGCAAATATAAACCACAAGTAAACTCCTCACTGGAATGAAAACTTTAATGCCACAAACCTGGTGGCTAGTAACAGATTTAGAGAATTCAAATTAACTGATTTCAGTTCCAGTATAGCCTATTCAGTATTTTACGTAAACAGAAATCAATTTCTTTTACAAGTAATGTTGTAAAGTCCTAACATTCTTGCCAATTTCATTATTTATTTATCCAAGCCAGCAGTCATAGTAATCTTTTGCACTGAATGTGAATACATTATTGTGTATATCAGTGTCTTCAGTGCATATGAACTTTATGTATTGGTGTCTTCTGTATGAATTAAATTGCTACTAATTTTATTCTGTTATTGTTAAGTGACAATTCTCATATGTTGTGTTATAAGTGTAATTATACAATTTGTGTTTACGTAAGCTCAGAACCAAGTAAGAAGAAAAAGAGTGTTGTTATGTTTTGTTAAAACTGACCGTTACAATGTGAGTTATTCATGAGGAGATTATGCAAAAATACTCCTTTTCTGTCTGTCATCCTTACATTTCATGGGTCATGCCAACTGCACCTGCCAAGTTGTCACTCAGTGATAGAAAGAAAGCACACATAAGTACTTAACCTAACACTCCTAAATGAATGTCAATTTTTCCCACAAGTGATAAATGGACACACGGCCTAATTTACACCACTTATTCAGAAATCCTATCTTGGACACATAACATGGAGGACAAAGAACAAAACTTTACACACTAATGGTAAAAAAATACTTCATGCATGTAGTAGGCAACCTGACCTTACCCCCTGTGGTCCTGGTGGCTACTGCAACAAAAAACAAAAACAAAGTTGCCTGGCAGGTTATTATTTTATCATGACCATCCTGGGGTCAGACTGACATCACAAGATCATGTTGGTGTTATGGCTTACCTGATTTGCTGCCTGTCTTCCTCAGGATGTGTCCTAACCTCATAACAGTTCAGTCGACACTATTTGTTGTTTGAGTGTTACATTTCAGAATGTGCATAGTTCCTCTTCAGTTGGTCCCAGGTCCAAAGTGCCACCACAGATAGAGACATTGCTGTAATTACTGGTTTGATGCCACAGTTGACCAAACCAATGCTCATGTCACAACACTGTATAGAAACACTTTCAGAGCCACTGTCGCAGGTGACAAGACAAATGCACATGTCACAGCACTTTATCAAAAATATTCAGTGGGTCGTTGCAGTCATTAAACCAAAACACTAAATTGCAGTGTCTTCACGCACACGTGCGCGCACACACACACGCGCACACGCACACAAACACACACATACACAAACTCCTATGCAGAAAAACTCCTGAAGTTCCAGTTGTATGAAATTAATTACAGAACCTCCCTGCCAATTGTTGTTTTTCTAACATCAACATTGCAAAATGTCACATTATGCAGCATGTGATATGAACAGTTGTAAGCAGAAATTTTGCTTTTGGGAAAACATTTTCTTTTAAATTTGATTTCAGGTTAGTTTTCAGTTTGTGAACCAGACAATATCATGTAAATTGCCATCATCATCAGGCATGCTATTTATGCATGACTTAAATAGAACTGTGTTCATGCACACGTTTCTGGGCAATAGGAACAAAAATAACTTTTATGTACATAGTCCCTAAAAGACTTTTAAAACGATATTTTCAAAGTAAACAGATTTCTTTTCAATAACTCCACAGTGTCTCTGTAGTTAGTAACTGTTATAAGAGAGATGATAAATGTGCATTTAGATATAGGTTATACTCATAATGATTGAATGTTAAAATATATTCAGAAATATGCTAACATTTTAGCCATTTTCAACACATATCAGTTTCATTAGACTTACAATTATCTATCTAAATACATTAAAAGCTTTGTGTTTTACTGACTAAACATACAAAAACTCCAGCATTATGTGTGTGGCTTCCACATGATTCTCAGAATAATCCATGTTTATTTTCCTCAGTAGGAAGACCAACCTCTTAGTCATAAAGGAGAAGATGTGTTTCATGAGAACCAGAAACTGAGTTTTTAATTATTAATATGTGAAGTTCAGGCAGATTATCAAGCATCCTGTCTTACTGTGAGCAGAAAGTTCATTGGAAAACAAAAGATGAAGGAAAAATATTTGACACTGAAAAAGATTAGAGATTATTGAGCAAATTTCTGAAATCTCCATGATAATATCTTTCTGATTATTGCAGTGGTCAAATCAAGTATGTTAAGTTTATATCAGATGGCTAACATGTTTCAAATGAAAAAACTTCAAGTAAGCACATAATGATTGGATAATATCAAAATGAATCATACTAAATTAAGTGTCTCAAGTACCAGGTCCAATAACATACTTTGTTTTAACAGCGCTGTATGTTCAAGTTTTTTTACCAGCACAGATATTTTGGTTTTCTATTAAATGTCAGGGACACACCATGTGATAGGAGCTGCAAAGTGACTGTGAAACTCATCAGAGGGAGCAACATCTGCACTGACTTACACAACTCTAAAATACTGCATTTACTCGGCAACAAACCCACAAAAACCAAGGAAAACTTCATGAAAATAAAGGCCACACATACAATTTTAATTATAAGGTCTCTTATCTTTTTTTAAAACTTTCAGAAGAAAATCACTTTAATCTGATATTCAAGAATGTCTTAGTCGGAAAGATATGGCCATTACCATTTAAAATTGTTCTATTTTCAGAATGTACTGGAAAGGATAACGAGAAAGTTGACAGCAAGCAACAACTGTTTAAAAAAATGCTCATTATATTTTGGTACTTGGTGATATATTACTGTAGCTAACCAGCAGAAATTTTGGAGGGTATGAAAAGTCCTGGTAGAGAACAAAAGTTATGACATTTACTGATTTAGAGCAGTCTCAATGAACACATCTCAGAACTGTTGAGAACAAACACCAGAATATCCTGGTACAGTAAAATTATGTAGGAATTTAATTTTTTTGTTTTGAACAGAAACAACACAATTTCTGATTAACTAAGAACGACGAATGTGGGGTAGGCGTCATAAGGACAGTTATTATGGAAGAACCACCATAAATTGCATAATTTGATTTGATTGAACTCAGTAACTACCTTGGTGGGGAGGGGGGGGGGTTTTCTGGAGGGTAAAGCTGAACACTACTGAATGATTAAACCTTAAATGATTAACTTAAACAGGTTGAAGAAATATAACGAGATGCAACAGCATGCAGATATTTATTTATTGCTAAATTACTCTACATGTTTCAGGCACCCATCATCAGGAGTACATAAAACTGTAGTTGCAGCCTCTGGTACAGATCATACTATCTGGGGAGCAAGCTTCCTCAAACGTGACCATATTATTTGGTCAAGTTTTCGGAAGCTTGCTCCCCATATAATTTGGTCACGTTCGAGGAAGCTTGCTCCCCAAATAGTATGATCTGTACCAGAGGCTGCAACTACAGTTTTATGTACTCCTGATGATGGGCGCCCGAAACATGTAGAGTAATTTAGCAATAAATAAATATCTGCATACTGTTGCATCTCGTTGGATTTCTTCAACCTAGAATTAAGATGCACGGAACCACGAATATAAAATAAATAACTTAAACAGTTCATATGATCCTCTCTGGTATTGTTGTAGGAAGAGCAATGAATTTGCATGTTGTTATAATTTTATTGTAACCAATACAATATTTACATGCTCGAAACACGTGATTAAAAAAGTTGAGTAAACAAATATTTTGTCCATCTCCACGGACAGGTACTGAACCGCGGACCACAATTTGAGAAACACGTGAGTGAAGCTTGCTTATTATTTCGCAAAGTCAAAATATACGGCTTTACAAAAGCGGGCAGAATGTCATATCAAACCAGACATTAAAATGTTCCCACGTAAAACTTCATATCAAGTAATGATGTTCTCTGATACGAATACAATAACACAAACAGGCTACCAGCCTAGAAATGGAAAGCACAAAGTAAGCGACATTATAGTTGCGAAAGGCATATTGAAACAAATTAAGATTTTGTTTGCAGAAAATTTACTCCAATGAGAGGCGCGAGGAAAACCACAAAATCTGGGCAATAGATGTCAGAATACCTACAGATGTTCAAACAGTGACTAGTAGGAAAATATGGATAAGAAACGTATAAAAATAAAAAGTTTCTTACATTATCCCTCTCAATAAATCTGGAATTAGTCATTGTGCATTGCTTGTTAATTTATGCTTGGTCAGTTGCACTGCTGTAGTTCCTATATACCGACTACTAACCTGTCAGGTAATTGTGGGTAAATCAGTTCCATTACAGAACCGAGGTGCCCAGAGGGTTCCATAATTTAAGGTTCCCAGATTACGTGACAATGGCCCAGGATGGTGGTAAGGTTGTCAGCCTTATGCACCGACTGCTTTTTCAGGTTATCGGAGGCCTACTTTAAATTATTCGCAAAATGGACTTACACACAAACTAGAGTTCCAGCGACTTCCGTGTTTCGTACAGACATTAAAAACCCGATTCTTGAACGCATTTTCTACTACTTTTCTACAACATACCTGACCAAGCACGCTGCCTGTTTACTCGGAACTATAAATCTGTACTGGTATTGTACTTCTAATTATAAGAAGTATGTCACAACTGCTCTTAATTTTAAGGGAAAATGAAACAATTAATGGTCAAGAAAGTCGGTTATGATACAAAAAAGAAAGAGTACGAACTACTAGACAGCATCCATGAATTGAATAATGCCATTTTATCAACTATGTACATGAGAATCATGCTTCTCATGTAGCCCTCCCGACTTAAATCTCTTAGATCCTTACTTCATATTTATGTACATGCATAATAACCACTGCCACCTGGCGACATCCTATTCGCAGTTAAATATATTATTATTATTTTTTTATTATATGCACATAAAAAACTTAAGGATGAAACAGAGAGCGAAATGGGGCTAATGTGAAGGAAGAAATTGTGCCTTGCAATGTACTATACAGATCTTGGTCTAGAGGGTCTGAGTAAATACGAATATTATTTTTCCTTATTTTGTAAACGTTTTATAATTTAGTATGTAGCTAGTCATGAAGACAGGCTTATCAACTAAAAATGTAATTTATTCTTAGACCATTGTACAAATATTACAACTTACTATGCAGGGAGACATCGAGAGTTGCTGTGGATACACGAATTTGAATTATTCTTAAATCATTTACCGATAGTGTATAGTAAAATACAGTTTCACATGACAGATGTTGAGCAGTTTCAGGTAAACTTAAAAGAAATGCCAATTGTGTGGCTGGAATTAGGACAGCTTGTCTCAGCATACTGTCCACTGTGCTTGGGTTGCTCTTTTGTCAACTTATTTTTTGTAAAAAGGGTAAGAAATCTGCTTACCCTTGCTTTATAAAAGTATCTCGTGTCGATACGGCAGTTAATTTCCGCTGTGACTTTACAACATACTTTGATGCTAAGAATACTTGCAAATCTTTACAGACAGAGGTCCCAGAAAATCTCTTAACATTCGTGACAACACTGAAGTTGATTTCTTGGAGCAAATGGGATTAATATGTACACTTTGTGTTTAACAGTAATGGACGTCAACAAACTTTTTAAATGTAAAACCCGCTAGCAAGCAGAGAGCAGTATCTGTGTGACAAATGCCTCTTGCTGTATGTAGAGTCTTGAACTCCTGATGATGGACGGAAAGATCGTCTGAAACATGTAGAGTGTCATTCCAAAACAAAATAAATTTGATACACTGGTGCATCTAGTTGGTTTTACTATAGAAATAATATTACGATGCAGGCCCTGTGAACGTCAACGTAAAACAAGATTTTCGCGATTTGTGTTTTACAGCAAATAGCAGCCGGGCTTCTTCATTTTTATACGAAACTTGGGATTTAGTTCTAAAATATGATAATCGAATTATGGAAGTCGTTATAATAAAATGACGGCACACTCCAATAACTTATAAAGTACACTCTTTCCGTTAAACTGAAAACTCTTTTCGATGGTTCTGCAATGGCTGAATTTTGAATGTAATACAATGAAGCCACAAATTCTTGTAAATTGCGCCATCAGATAAAAACACATTTGACACTGCCACCACACTTAAACACAACCGCCGTTTGGTACAAAGAGTGGACACGAACTACACAACCTCTTCAAACGAACTGCAATGACACTTCTCACTGGTTGTGGAGGGAAAGAGTATCAAGAAGTTAACTGCCTTCAGTTCTTCCTACAGATGTCGCTCATGTCGATTACACGTGCGATTATCAGTGTCGGATCGTGACGTATGTTTCGTCTAACGTAAGACATTCAACCAATCACACAATTTTGAAAGACAGAAACTAAGGCCAAATGAGTCTTTTCTTGATCTTAAAAGTCGATGCAAGTAAAGATTTATCATGTTAAAATAAGGATTCAGAGTGAAATGTGATCAGTGAAATCTGCCTGAAGGGAAATATTAAGGGTGACGATATATATGACGAAAAACTTTTCAAGTAAATAAAAAAAAAGCTGCTGAAAATCGTGTAGCCATGTACAGAGGATTCGTAATTCAAGCTTTCGGCTAACAGTATTAGAAACACTGGAAAAATAAAATTTATGTGAATAGGTTATTTGGATTTGACTTCCATATGACCGCGAATAAAAAATAAAGGGCTTTCGTCATGTGGTGCCGTGTAGTCTGGTACATAGATACCAACGTTTCTAAAAAACTCTACCGAGTTGGCACTTCTACCTTGAAGACAGAGGGAGCAGATTCCTGGGAAACCTTGTTTCTTATTCAACAAACTACACAGCGTCTCTTCCCAAAAAATAGTAATTCAGTTTCAGGGTCCACGAGGGGAAGGGAAAATGAAACGTCAGTCTAATTTACTACATGGCTACTGCCACATTTTCTTGTAGTTCGTCTTCGTTCCGTCATGCACACTTTTTCCTAAAATACAATACATCCATTTATTCTCCCTGTTATTCCCACGATATTATTTTTAATTCTTATCGGTGTTACATAGAGCTTAAATTAAGAAGCTAAAAAGCTAAAGGTAAAGTGATCCAGTTGCAGGCCCGGTGTGGCCCAGAGGGTGGGTAAAGTTATAGCTCTACTCTTCCACGACCGCGGCAGTAGAAGGGGGTGAGTGGTCAGCAGCACGCCCCGGCCGCACTTTACCCCAAGGAAAGACCCGGAACCCATTTTACAGGAGGCTGGGTGGGCCCCAGGGCCGGTCTGGACGGGCGGAAAATCTCGTCCCCACCGGGATTCGACCCCGGACCATCCAGCCCGTAGTCAGTCGCTATACCGACTGAGCTACCCGGTCCACATAAATTAAGAATCTAGCATGGCCTAGTTAAAGGACTAAGGCAGAATCTTTCTGTCGACACGTCAGTAAGTTTCTACAAGTTATTTTTAGCACAATTCGAGACTATCGATAAATACGGCGGACTTTATTTCCGGAGCTAAAATGGACGAAGCTTGAGGCTGACGACTCACTTATATTCTTGTGCCGGGGCTTAAAGTGAGTGGCATCTAATATGTCGTGTATTAAAGACACAGGGATGTTCAAAATATAACACCCGCAGCCCTAGGTCTATTCCCCACATTTTTTACACCTTTTTGCTTCGATGACCCTGGCCAATATACATTTTTTGTTTAACCCTCTTTGGCTGGCTGCGCTGTATTAACCATATGACGCCTAACGTCAACTATAGTTGACGTACCGCACCGCTAACCTCCAAAGTTGCATTTTATATATTTATTCAACAAATATAGGTACCGAATATTTTAAACATGGTGTATACTCTACGTTTTTTCTCTTCAAAATGCAGTTTGTTTCATAATTCTAACATATTTGGTTCCTGTATTATTCACATTTTATATACAGGTGAGCTAAAATTTAAAAAAATAATTCCTGCTCCAAAAGGTTAAGTTAACCCTTACCTATTCCATTTTAAACTTATGGAAATACCATTTCTTATTTACGCTTATTTTTTTCAGGAACACAACAAGGACGTAAAACAAGGACTTGGTTTATAATGAGGGAAAACTAATGTTCATTTACAATTTGATTTTCTCGAATTTTTAATTTTTATTGAGGCTATGTCTTATTATTAATCACCCGGTCTACGTCACATTTTAGGTTTTCAGGTTAGTGAATTTTAGATTTTTGATCCTAAATTGTGAAACTCTTGTTGTCCATCTTTTCTTGAAAGCGAGTTGTGGTTCCTCCAAAACATGGTAGGCCCTTAGAAGGATACACGATGCGTTAACCCAGAAAACGACAAGGTTAAACGGGCCTCTCTGAAATGAGTGGAGAAGTGCCACTGGTGGTCTAAATTGGACAGTCCGCCACTGATATCTACTCAGGCAAATCAAGCGAGTGTCATCCACTAGCAACAGCAAAGTTCGTCTATAGTGTGCAGGACAGTTCCCTCCCGCCCTGCAAAAGACACATGCAAAAATCCGTTCTTTTTTCTTCATGTCTTTAAGCATGATATGCTGAAACAAGTCCCTTATATATTCATGCTTTAAATAAAATGTGTGCTTAGAAGTTCGAATGTTTAATAATTCGATAATGGTCAATCAACAAAATGCATAGACAGAATTACGTTTTCTGGAAAGCGTTGAACTGAAAGTGAATACTGACCAGATAAAGGTTATACATAAGCAAACTGTAGTTTGTACACAGTCTTACGAAATTTCGCACTTGGAGCATTTCTATCAGTTCAAATAAACTGGGTTTTATTTAGTTATTAATTCGTTGTTTATTGAAGGATTACTACATACTTTAGCAATACACAACAATGTTCCGTAAAGTTTTTCCAGCTTTTAGGCACGTTCGGAAAATTGCGACAAGCGACTACTAGATTCTTTATGCCTGTCCTTCCGCCCGCATGTATCAAATCGTCTCCCACTCGACGGAATTTCATTAAATTTGATATCTGAGTATTTTTCGAAAATCTGTCGTAGTACAAGTTTTATTGAAATCGGACAAGAATAACGGGTTCTTTACAAGAAGACCAATATACATTTTCATCATATCTCGCTCAACTCTTCTTAGAATGGGAAATGTTTCAGACAAAAGTTGTAGAGAAAATCAAAACACACATTTTGTTTTCAATAACTGTTTTTTTTTTAATCACGCTGTTTATGAGTTAACGTGGCAAAATAATGTACAACTGGGCAGGGCACATATGACGATATGGCGCATGCGCACTGCGTACTGTAAGCCTAAGGCTAAAAATAAACACTCTGAATATGAAACTTATTGCTTTTCTAAGGCAGCAATGGATGCACGAACGCGTCTAAATGTTACGTTATACTACATTGCCTGTCTTGTTTACTTTCACCACATGTTTCGGTAAGACCGTAAAATCGTCACGTTGAACAGCCTGTGTTTTTACGACTTGGATAATAATACGTAATGTTAAAGTGTACAATTCCAAATCAATGCTGCTGCCATATCACTAAAAGTTTGGCTTGCTTTCATGAAATATATTACCGGCAAATGATGATGTTTCTGATGATTATGATAATTATTATGATAATAATAATAATAATAATAATAATAATAATAGTGGGCCTAGACCTCAGTGTTGAAGTTTTGAGATCACACTCAGACACACCACACTCGGTAGGACTCCTCTGGACAGGTGATCAGCCCGTCGCAGAGACCTTCACCTGACAACACACAACACTCACATAAGACAGATATTTATGCCTCCGAGAAGATACGAACCCGAATTCCTAGTTAGCGAACAGCTGCAGCCCCACGCCTTAGACCGGACGGTCACCGGGACCGGCATAATAATAATAATAATAATATAATTAAGGGGTGAATCTTGTCAGGTTCATTAAAAGCCAAAGAATACGAAGGCTTGGTCACATAGAGAGAACGCAAGACACCGCAATTCCAAAAAAAGATGTACGGAAAGCTGTATGCAACAAGACGAAGAGGAAGACCAAAAATTAGATGGCTGGATGACGTGTCCACGGACCTGAGAAGGATGGGAACGAATGGAGAGACAGACTAAGGGATCGAGAGGCATGGAGGCGTATTGTAAAGGAGGCCAAGGCCCACCCCGGGCTGTAGCGCCACCGAATAATAATAATAATAATAATTTGGCGGTAGTAGATTGGTTGTTGTTGTAGTAGTAAAGGAAGTACCTGTAGTAATGTACTGGGGTGCTGATAAGTCCTTATCCCGACCAGGAAGGAAACAAGCTCGGAAGCATATTAGGAACTCGCACGATTTCAACAATATCTAGACGCGAGCTGTCATCAAGTTTTTTTTTTTTGCAAGACAAGGCGCCGAAGGAAATTCGCGCCATTCTGACAGAAACATTAGCTTGTTCCTTTCCTGATCGGGCTAAAGACTTACGAAGATGTCAGGAACTCTGGTAATGTGGCGTCGAATGGTTGGATGATAATGATTAGGAAGTGATGATAAAGGATCCGAAACTTATAATTTCATGTCCTATACAAGAATTTGTTTGAAAGTAATATTGGTTGCAGTAATAGTAGTAGTAGTAATAGTAGTAGTAGTATAGTTGCTGTCATTGTACCAATTCGGGCCTAGGCCACCTCATTTTTTAGGTTTCTATATCACACACAATTAGACACGCCCCGTAGGACTCCTCTTAACGAGTGATTAGTCCATCACAGAGGCCGCTACCTACACACCACACGACACACATACAAGAGGCGAATATCCATGCCCTCAGCGGGAATCGAACCCGCGATCCCAGCAAGCAAGCGCCCGCACACTACCCTTTCGACAGCATGGCCACAGGGATCGGCGTACATTTTTCGCATGTTGGCAGTTAGTATGGTGTTGTAGAGTAACCACGTGAACACCATACGCCTATGAATATAGAAGGTGAAGCTAACGGTTTTCACACTAGAACAGGCCACGAAGGCCCCAGAGGGGAAGTACAGGTATAGTTCTACTCTTTCTTTAACCTCGGCGCTAAATGGGATGTGTTGTCAACGCCACGCTCCGGCCGCTTTACTCCAGGAAAAGAGGGCGCGTTACCCATTTTATAGGAGGCTGGGTGGGCCCCAGGGTCGTTCTGGACGATTACGAAAAATCTCGACCCCTTCGGGATTCAATCCCCGGGCCGTGCTATCCCGGACCACAATATGAATATAATAAACTAGAAAATGTGGTACAAAATTCCATTATAAAATCGTGCACGTTAAGATTTCTTGTTAGCGAAATAAATAATCTAAATTCGGTGTTCATACCGAAACAACGAATTTTGGAGCAACAGTGAATTATTTACAACAATCCAGTCACACGGATATCGATAAACAGCAGAAGCTTGAAGCCAGCAAGCCTTAGCCACCATCAATCTTTTATCTCTTAATATTATTTTCTTTCTCCAGACAAACTGCGATAATCTTTCACAGTTACATGTGTGAAGAAGTTTCATTTTGCAAAATTATGCCTTGTTCATCATTGTTGGAAGAAATACGAAGTGAATTCGTATTTATTGTTACTACTCTGGGTCTCTGTCACTTCGTTATTACAGTAGCAACTGCAGAAGGGAATGCTGAGGGACTGTTCGTGTCAGTTACCTGCACACCGACAGACACATTGAACGCCATCAAATTTCCGTCTCTTACGTGCGGTGGGTAACAACACAAGAAATGCGGAAGGTAAAATTCTTAACAAAACTGATGAAATGAAATAAATAATGCAAGTTGTTACAGATAGTCCAGTAAACATGTCGGGTTTACTCAAAAGAAAAGTCGAAAAAGACGTGTATAGAGAAAAATTTTCTCTATGGGAATTTATATGGATATTTTACAACAAAAATACGGGCCGATAAGCTGAGTACAGAGCGAGAAAACAGACTGCGGCGGAGAGGAATTAAAAGGGGCGTTGGGAAGAAATGCTAAGGTAATGCATTCGCGATATGTAAATTCGTTGTTTTGTGTACTAAATTAAATGACGTAATGATGTAGTTGTGGACGGAAGGTAGAAAGATGAGTTGCACGTAAGGGATTTCCTATTTTCAGTTCACAGTCTACAGTTTTATTGCCTCGTGTTCTAAAATAAAACACCAGAACGCCATGTCGCTGAGTTCTTCATGAAAAAAAGCTAACAGTCACTCAATTAGACAAGAAATTCCCTACCCTTGGTGGACACGCAAGTTCATTACTCTGTTTACAAGAGCCAACAGGTGTTCCTTGTCCTGAGTTAGATAAATTAATTCTTCTTGGACTTATCAACCCTTGAAATTGGGACAGACATATTGTCCCGAAACGTCAGCTACAATCTACAATTCTACGCTTCGTAAAATTCCAGAAGATCGAAGATATCATTTACGCTGCAGCGGAAGTCTGAAACAACGCAGGGTGATTTCAGCTCACATAACCATAATTAGTTCCATAATTTCCTCCCCCCAACCCCAATATTTTTATTTCTATTTACATCCCGGGAATTCAGTCGTCTCAACTTTTTCCTTTGGGAGTTACGATTGTAGTTTTATATACATGTATTATCTCTTACAGTTGCGCTGTATGTTCAACTCATCTCGTCTTCCTTGCCCGTCTCATGAAATTTTTAAGTTACGAAATTGTATTCTCCACTTCATAATCTATTTACCACAGAATAAACTTTTCTCCACAACATAACCTATTCTCCATTTCATAAGCAATTTACTACAGAAAAACCTATTTTCCACATCATAAATTATTCTCCACTTCATAATCAATTTACTACAGAAAAACCTATTCTCCACTTCATAATTAATTTACTACAGAAAAACCTATTCTCCACAACATAACCTATTCTCCACTTCATAAGCAATTTACTACAGAATAACCTATTCTCCACAACATAACCTTTTCTCCACTTCATAAGCAATTTACTACAGAATAACCTATTCTCCACTTCATAATCAATTTACTACAGAATAACCTATTCTCCACAACATAACCTATTCTCCACTTCATAATCAATTTACTACAGAATAACCTATTCTCCACAACACAACCTATTCTCCACTTCATAATCAATTTACTACAGAAAAATCTATTCTCCACTTCATAATCAATTTACTACAGAAAAACCTATTCTCCACAACATAACCTATTCTCCACTTCATAAGCAATTTACTACAGAAAAACCTATTCTCCACAACATAACCTATTCTCCACTTCATAAGCAATTTACTACAGAAAAACCTACTCTCCACAACATAACCTATTCTCCAGAGCATAAACTTTTCTCCATTTTACACTCTACTTACCACAACATGAACTATCCTCTAAAGTACACTCTATTCTCCCCAATATCCTCCAATTACCACAGTATAACCTAAGCTTCACAGGACACTATATTCTCCACAGTGCACAGTATGTACCACAGTGCAACCTATTCTTCACAGTGTACACTATTCCTCACATTATACCTTACTTACCACAATATAACATGTTCGCTACATTATATCCTATGTACCACAGTATAATATCTTTCCACAGTATATCCGATTCTCACACCCTGCCACTTTCTGCTAATCTGGCGATTTTTTACAACGACTGGCAAGTAAGTCAGCGATTTATCAGCGTATGACGTAGCAAGTACAGAACAGTATCTATGTCCAACAAATAAGTCAACCCTTTCAAGGCCATTGGCTATGTGTTACCAAATTTATGACAAGAAAACTGTATTTTGCCTCGGAAGTTTTAACGCTATAAAACTGCCAATTGGTATTTCTTTATAAAGGAAACAAGTTTTTTTTTGTATGCGAGATACGAAAGACCACTTGGAAGACCTAGACGTAGATTGGAAGAAAATGTTAAATTGGATCTTACAGTAATACTTACTTACTCCATGGTGCAGAGTCCGTCTTGAGCAGCTAACTGGTTTGCAGCTAGTCAAGAAATTCCCCGCATTTCACGGAACCCGAAGGTTCATTACCGCACTCACAAGCGTCCGCCACCT